>LFRM01356386.1_pt1 | contig 15261 bp, 17 predicted proteins | sample 618341 | NCBI WGS metagenome assembly LFRM01 (sample SAMN03654438, study PRJNA283298) | anaerobic digester metagenome | isolation source: pool of bioreactors CSTR01a, CSTR02a, and CSTR03a thermophilic anaerobic... | place: Denmark: Kgs. Lyngby | collected 2014-05-21 | reverse complement strand
GTAAAAAGCATGCCCGCTATTCCAACTAAATAAACTTTCCATTTACTGAAAGAGGAAAGAGAGCTTCTTTGAGATTGTTCCTCAGCTACAAAAGTTACCTCTGGCTGGGTCTCTATATTCCTCTGATAAATTTTTATCACCACACCACCCCAGATAATAAAAATTGCTCCAATAATACGAAGCGCAGTGGCCCAGGAAAATCTTAAGGCAACGAGAGGAAGAGAGATTGCTGCAATGGCACTTCCTAAAGGGAAACCAGTTTTGTAGATAGCACTGACTGTAGCTCTACCTTCTTCAGGAAACCAGCATACCACTGCTTTAGCTGAAGCAGTGGTTATTAAGCTATCTCCGAACCCGCTTAAAAATAAGAAAAGAAAAAGTTGCCAGTAACTGACACTAAAACTACCCAGGAGAAGAAAAAGCCCCAGAGTGAGATGACCGAGGAAAAAGGCCCTGTCAAAACTCACTCTATCAACTAATTTACCAGCTAAAAGAGAGCTAACTCCAAAACCAGCAAATATTGAAGTAGTAAGAAAACCAATCTCAGTAGGAGTAATACCAAATTCTCTTTGCAGCAAAGGAGATAGGGAGGGAACAATAGTCATAAAAAAAGCTAAAAGGAGCTGGGGAATAGCGAGAAATAAGAGTTTAGCTATTCTTTGTCTTAACATGGCAAATGTTTCCCAAGAATAAATATTCTATCTTCCTCAAGCTCACTAATGGCAAAAATAAAGCTCGGCAGAATTTGTATTACAGTCCATAAGTCAAGGCATATTTTAACCTTTAAAAAGATAGAAATCATGAACTCTCCCCCTCGGTCTAATATAATGGTTCTTTGGTGTTTCCATCCTTCATCTGGCGTTTTTCTCTCTCCTGATTCGCACCTGATTGATTTTCTTATCTTTTACATTTGATAATGGTCTCTACCTGAAAATTCATCATCAAAAACTCCCGTCTCACACTTCACTCTCTCGTATCATCCTCTTAGCGGGTGATCTCCTTACTATAAAATTCTCCACAAGACTTACTTTACCATAACGGCATCCACTTTTTTATTTTACTTCGTTACAGCTTGATTGAAAGTGGTGTTGTTTTTCAAGAAGTTAAAGAAAAACAAAAATCACTTATGAGAAATTGAATATGATAGAATTAAGAAAAACAGACAGAAAAACTTCAAATCTGTTGTTCGAGATTTGGCAATCGAGAACAACAGGCAATTCTATGAAAACGAGCTTGCTTGGATTGGCAAGGTACATCGGAAAACCCCGTCGCTTGCTAAAACCAGAGAAAAATCAATTAAGAATGGGTGAATAAATGGAGTATACACCAATAAATAAAAACGGACAGATTTACATTATCGTTACAGGAGGGCAAATCAAAACTGAAGAAGATGGATTAGCCTTGATTTCGGCCTGTGTAGAGCATGGAACAAATTTGCTTATGCTGCCTGCCGCTTGTCTGTCGGAGGATTTTTTGCTCCTTTCTACCCGGGTAGCGGGATTAGTACTGCAAAAGCTCAGAAATTACAATATTAAAGCGGTCGCCATTCTCGACGCAAAAATCACATCACAGCGATTTAAGGAGTTCTTGTCAGAATCCAATAAGGGGCAGGAATTTCGCATCTATAACAACTTTGAGGATGCAGAAGCGTGGTTATTGGGAGAGACTAAGTGATGAGTACAACATATAAGTCACAAGAAGAAAAGCAAGTCATCCCAGGAGCTACCAAATATATTCACTACTTGGCCTATGTCAAATAAGCAGTATATGAATCAGAGAATCCAGAAAATCCGGCTTTAGTGCTTCTTCATAGGGGATTTTGTCAAACTCTTCCATATGGTTTGGTGATGTGCTGTCTCGCTAAGCGAACGATTTCGCGTATTCGCTGTTAACCCAATCAGCGAGGCAGGTCTTTCTGCAGAGAGCCATCCAGCCTCTAAAAGCAGCGTCCACCACTAGTAGATGAATGAGGTAATCACTCAAGTAAATCGCCGAAGCTGGGGTCAAGCGCCTTCCGAAAAACATGTTTCCAAATTCCCAAGGATTTGCACAATGCAAAATGTCCAAGCCAACAAAATCTCGGTATTACTTAATTTTGGAGTAAAACAAAAACCACCTACAGATAAAATTCCTTTTATTAATAAATAGATTGGTAGTTGATTTGGTGGAGGCGGCGGGAGTCGAACCCGCGTCCGAAACTCGAGAGTTAGAAGAGCCTACGAGTGTAGCCTCTGTTTTTTAGTTTCGTGAATTACCTTCCCAGAGGCAGGAAAGCAACTCACTATCTCGGTATTTTCGCTTCTGGTACCCGAGAACTCCCAGAAGGTTGCCCACTATTTGACACCTGCTTGAACTCTGTGAGCACCGAGTTCAAGGGTGTGCTGCTTTAATTAAGCAGCAAGTGCCAAATTATCTTCGGCGTTTATGTTTTTACCACCTTTTTTACGAGCCCCGGTGGAGACCTCGACTCGCCTCTTCTAATTCAAGGAGTCCCGTCGAAACCCTGACGCCCCCTTAAACTTTAACCTTAAAAGCTCTCCTTAATTTCCTTTCTTCTTCTCTTTCTTGAATTTCCTGTCGCCGATCGTAAATCTTTTTCGGTTTCACCAGCGCTATTTCTACTTTAACTTTTCCTCGGTCGTTAAAATACATCCGCAGAGGAACGATAGTCATGCCTTTTGCCTCGACTTGTGACCCCCAGCGGAGAATTTCTCTTTTGTGAAGAAGAAGTCTTCTTGGTCTTCTGGGGTCATGGTTGAATAAATTACCATGTTCATAGGGAGAAATGTGTAAATCATAAATCCACATTTCTCCTCCCTTTACTCGAGCAAAACTCTGGTCTAAATTTACAGCATGATTACGCAGGGATTTCACTTCTGTGCCTCGCAATTCTATCCCTGCCTCTGCCTTTTCTACTATGGTATAAATGTGTCTCGCTTTACGGTTTTCAGCTATAACTTTCATTATTTAGATAACCCAGTCATCCTCAAAAAATTCCCTTGCCAGAGTAAGTATAGCACAATTTATCCTTCTATTATAGTATCCCCAAACCTGTCCATGAATTTTGCGGTTAACTATGAATTGACTTTTAAGACTAATTAAAAACTTAAGAAATCGGGTTGAAAGAGAATAAGTTTTGAATAAAAGTTGATTACTTCTCACAAACAGCTAAACTATTAAGAGAAATTATAAAAAAAGAGTTATCTATGAAACATCGAGCCAGAAGTTCAAAAATTAAATACGAACACACTATGATACCAGGCTTGAGAGAATTCTTAGAAAAAGAGATCGAGCCTCTGGATTTTGTTAAATCTATTTTCCCGGGAGAAATAAAACGCACCAGAGGAACAACATCAGGCCTTGTGGTACGCTTCAAATATCTTACTCCAACGGGGGCAAAGCTTTTAGCTCAAAAGTCCTCAGCCATTCAAGAAATATTTATAGTAACCAATGAGCCCGAGACTTTGAAAAAGATAATTATTAACCACCAGGGAACTAATTAGATGAAATTTTTATAATCTACTGCAGAGATGAGTATGAATGCTTCAACTATTCCTGATTTAGATACCATTAGAAAATGGATCGATGACTATGCTAAAAGAGTGGCTAACCTCCAGGATGAGAAAGGAAAAGGAGTAGAGCTCCTTTTCCTTCGAGATGCCATCCATGATGGGCTATTATACTATCGCTCTCGAGGAGCATTCATTGACCCAGAAGAAACTAAATTAAGCAATTTTGATGCTCTTTTAGACAAAAATGCTGCTCTCTTTCTCAAAATAGCAGGAAAAAAGACTCTCAAAACAGAAAGAGATAAAATCTCTCCTTCTCCAGAGAAATGGTGGTGGTGGTTAGATGAAAAGGTGAGGGAGAGAAAATCCCGCAAAATCAAAAAGACTATAACCACCGCAGGGATAGTGGTTGCTGTTCTTCTGGTTCTTTATTTCACCTTTTTTCGCCTTCCTCCTGCAGAACAAAGTTATTTAGACGCTCTTACCCAGGCAGAAAGGCTAATATATGAAGGCGAAGTGGACGAAGCCTTGGAAAATATCCAGAAAGCTATAAACATTTTTCCCGACCGCCCTACTCCTTACATTATGGCTGGTTGCTTAAAAGAGATGATAGGAGAAAACGAAGAGGCGCAAAAGTTTTTTACCCAGGCTCAAGGTCTTTATCCCAATGAAGTAAATTTTCTAATAGAAAAAAGCAACTGGTATTTTAGACTTAATCTCTTAGAGAGAGCTTACTCTTCCATTATAGAAGCTTTACAAAAAGAACCAGAAAATCTTGCTGCTCTCAACCTCTTAGGCTCAATTTATGAAGCGGAAAACAAAATTCCTGAGGCCTTAAAAGTGTACACTAAGGTTTTAGAACTGGCCGAAGAACAAGGGGCAGAAACCATGATTCCCATTGCTCGAATAAAAATTGGCATGTTGCAGTTCCGCCTACCCCTCGACATCCCTACTTCTTTTCCAGAAGAAGAACAGTAAGTAACTACTCTCTTCGCTCTATAGTTCTCGTTACTACCAAATCCACTCCTTCACCCAGCAAATTTTTTACCATTATATCTCCTCTCTTTTGAGGAGCTTCTACCTCTAAAGAATTCAAAAATCTCATAAGCTCAGGAATTTTATCCCGGGGAAAAGGTGAAGAAGTCCGTACTGGTATTCTCCGCCACACTCCGTTTTTGATTCGAAGAGTAGTGGTAACCACTCGCCGAGGATTGGTCATCTCCTCCTGCGCATATCTCTCTCCCCTCTTACACCCCCCCCTTACCTGGAAACAATCGTTATCTTTCACCACCGATAAACTACAACCTAAAGGACAAACAATACAAATAAGTTCAAGAAATTCCTCGGATTTCTGTTCCTTCAATTTCAACTTTAATCTCTCCTTTTACCTGTGGCCAGGGTATTTCCGAAAGGTTCAATTTTATCATTTCACTGGGCCGGCAAATCGATATCTTCTTTTCGTAGAATATCTTTTCTTCCCATCGAAGAAATACCGTTACACTTCTCATGCTCTTTTGCGGCCGAATAAATAAAAAACCGTCTTTCCCTTCCCTTATTCGCTGGGGAATAACTGTATGCACCCCTTCTCCTGTTTGTAAAATATATTTTTTTTGAGGAGAGGACGGAAAAACTGCTGCCCGACCGGCTCTTTCTGCCACCAAAGTAACATAATCCACGAGATCGAAGACAGAAACTACATTACCACAAGCAAAAAAGCCTTCTAAATCGGTAGAAAAATCTTCATCCACCCAGGGACCTCCGGTTAAGGGAGAAAGGGGAATTTTTGCCTGACGAGAAAGTTCATTTTCCGGAATTAATCCCACAGAGAGTAAAAGAGTATCACATTCTACTTCCCTCTCACTGCCTGAGAGAGGGTTTCCACCTTCATCCACTTCACTAATCATCACCGCTTCTACTCTTTCCTTGCCTCTCACCTCAGTTACCGTATGAGAAAAAAGAAGAGGAATATTGAAATCTTGAATACATTGAACATAATTGCGAACCAGGCCACTCAATGAATTCTTTATCTCTACTACCATTTTTACCCGTGCTCCTTCCAAAGTAAGGCGGCGAGCCATAATGAGACCAATGTCCCCTGAACCCAAAATCACTATCTCCTCACCCGGTAAATAACCAGCAATGTTTACGAGATATTGAGCTAATCCAGCAGTAAAAATTCCTGCCGGGCGATGACCAGGAATCCGCAACATTCCCCGAGTTCTTTCCCGACAACCCATGCTCAAGATAATCGAATCAGCCTTTAGCTCCCAAACCCCCTCGGAGTTCACCGCTTTAACCACCCGCTCGGGGGATAGCTCCAAAACAGTAGTATCAGTCATCACTTCTACACCTGTTCTATTTAATTTTTCTATAAATGTTTCTGCATACTCAGGTCCCGTAAGCTCTTCTCCCCATATTTGCAAGCCAAAACCAGGATGAATACATTGAGGAAGAATTCCTCCCAAATACTCATTTCTCTCCAGAAGAAAAACTGACCTTGCTCCTGCTTCCCAGGAAGATAAAGCAGCAGCCATACCGGCTGGTCCTCCTCCTATTACTACCACATCTCCTTTAATAGAGTGGGGCACCACTTCTCACCTCTTTGGTTTCTTTACCTAAGTAAAAAGAGTTTTTACCCGATTTGACAATTTCTCTCTCTTCCAATCCTAATGTTTCCGCCATTAAAAATGGCAAATGCATACCACAAAATCCCCCCTGGCATCTTCCCATCATTACTCGAACTCTTCTTTTCAAACCATCCAGGGTAGAAGCCCCCGGCGAAGATAAAAGAGCATGTTTAACCTCTGCTATTGTTACTTCCTCACAGCGACAAACTATTTTTCCCCAATCAGCATCTTCTTGAATAAGTTTTTTCCGCTCCTCCCAGGAAAGTTTCCGAAAAACTGGAAAAGAAGAGCGAAAGATGAAATCCCTTTTCTCACTCAGCTTTAATCCTCTCTCTTTAAGTAAATCCCCTGTATATTCTGCTATACCAAAAGAAGCAGTAAGCCCCGGAGATTCAATACCCACAAGATGAAGTAAAGAGGGAAAACGAGAGGAGAAGAAAATATGGAAATCCCGATCTGGCGAAGTAGGGCGCAATCCAGAAAAAGTGGCAATAGTCTGGGAAACAGGTAGGAAAGGAATCAGTTTTTTCCCTCCCTCCTCTACTTCTTTTAATCCCTCTTTTGTGGTGGAAGTATCTTCATCCTCTGCCACCTCAAGGTTAGGCCCTACTAAAATATTACCATCAGTGGTAGGGGAAACCAGAATTCCTTTAGTCTCTCCCACCGGAACAGGATAAAGAACATGACGAACTAAATCCTTACATTCCCGATCCAAAACCAGGTATTCTCCCCGGAGAGCTCGAAGAGAAGGAATATTTTCTCCACTTCTTTGAGCTAAATAAGAAGAAGATAGCCCCGCAGAACTTACCACCCAGCGAGATAAATATTCTCCCTCCCTGGTAAATATCCTTATATGGTTTCCCTCTTTTTCAAAACCGGTTACCTCCTGGCCAAAAATAAAACGCACCCCATTCAGAAAAGCACTTTCTGCCAGAGCCAAATTAAGCTGAAAAGGAGAGGCCACTCGAGTCTCAGGGTCATAATAAGCAGCAAATATTTTATCGCTTAGCATCGGCTCTAAAGTACGCGCTTCTTGAGGCGTTAAAATTTCTGCTCCCTTTATTTTTCCTCTCCTTTTTAGAGTTTTTAAAAATTCAAGTTCGCTTCGAGAAAAAGCCACAGTCAGAGCTCCGGTTTTTAAGAACTCGATATCCAGTTCTTTTTCCGCTTGCTCAATCCAGGGAAGAGAACGCAGATGTAGCTCTCCCTTTAGAGTACGGGGAGTCCAGTAGCTACGGGAGTGGATTATTCCGGTGTTAGCTTTACTCACTCCCGAACAGACGTCTAAATCTTTTTCTAAAAGAAGAATCTGAAGGTCAAAATGGGCTAAATACCAGGCTATGGCACAACCCACCACTCCTCCTCCGATTACAATTACATCGAACTTTTCACTCATTCTTAGCCCAACCCCTTACCTTATCTATTCCTCTCTGCCATTTCTTCCATAGTTTTTCCCTTTCTTTTTCTTTCCCTCGAGGTTCAAAAATCAGAGTCTTTTGTTTCCTTTCTTCAATAAATTCCCGAGATAAAAAGCCTGATCGGTTAGCCCAGAGATAGAAAACCCCCAGTGAAGTAGCTTCTTTCTCTGGAAAAACTCGGATAATTTTTCCACTCAAATCGGCCTGAAACTGCAAAAGATATCTGCTCTGGCTCATACCTCCGTCTACGGATATTTCCCTTATTCCCTCTGGAGAAATCCCATCTATTATCCGTATAAGGTCTCCCACCTCAAAAGCCACAGCTTCCAGCGCTCCCCGCACTAATTCCTCTTTACCCACCTGAGGAGTTAATCCCAGAATAGCCCCTCGAGCAAAAGGATCCCAGTAGGGAGCACCCAGACCACAAAAAGCAGGAACGAGAAGAAGCTCTTCTAAGGGACGAGCACTTTCTGCCATCCTTTCTATATCTTGAGAACTTTTAATCAATTCTATTCTCTTTAGCCACTCTATAATTACCCCAGCGCTGAAAGTGCTGGCTTCCAGGGCAAAGATAGGTTTATCTTCTTCTAAAGACGCTAAAGTAACCAAAAGCCTCTGAGTATCTTCTGGCCAATCGTTTCCCCAGTTAGCCATCAAGAAGCAACCCGTTCCATAGGTGTTTTTAGTACTCCCCCTCTCAAAACACCCCTGGCCTAAGAAAGAAGCCTGCTGATCACCTAAAACCACATAAACAGGAATGCGAGAAGCGGTAATCTGCGTTTCCCCCCGGAGGTGAAAAGAAGGCACCACCTGAGGAAAAAGAACTTTTTCTAAACCGAACTCTTTTATTATTTCTTCATCCCAGCACAAACTGCGAAGGTTAAAAATAAGAGTGCGGGAAGCGTTGGTATAATCGGTAGAGAAAATTTTTCCCCCGGATAAAACCCACAAAATGTAGGTATCTAAAGTGCCAAAATGAAGAGGGCGGGAAATTTTTACCTTTTCTAAAATCCACACCAATTTACTGAGAGAAAAGTAAGGGTCGAGAAAAAGACCAGTTTTTTGAAAAAGCCATTCTTCTTTCTCCCGATGAGCTTCACACCAGGTAGCAGTGCGACGATCCTGCCACACTATAGCAGGATAAACCAGCTTCCCTGCTTCATCCCACACTAAGGTAGTCTCTCTCTGATTAGTTATACCCATACCTCGAAGAGGAAAAGGCGATTGATTTATTCTTTTTACCAATTCTTTTACCATTATCTCCGGATCAAATTCCACCCCTCCTTCAAAAGGAAAACGAAGTTCTACCGGAAAGGAATCTTCACCAACTTTCTCTCCCTTTTCACTCCACCATATCAACTTCACGCTGGTAGTCCCCAAATCTACAGTGAGAAAAAAATTTCCCATTTTCTACCTCCTGTTCATTTTCCACAACTTCCGACAACTGGTAGAAACCGCAACTGCCCCCTGGGATATTATTTCTTCCACCTCTTTCTCCTTCCGGATAAATCCTCCACAAATAAGAGGAGGTAAACCTTCTACAGGAATAAAATCCCTCACCTGAGAGAAAATAATCCCGGGCAATATTTCCAGGGCATCGGGAGAAATCTCCTGCGCTATCCGGAGACCAGTACGCAGAGATTCACTATCGATGAGAAATAATCGAAAAATAGTAAGAAACCCCGCTTTCTTAGCTAAATTTAAGGTACGAGCTCGGGTAGAGATAATGCCTCGGATCTGAGGAAAAGTTTCTCGTATAAAGAGCAACCCGCTCTCATCAGAAGTTATCCCCCCAAAAAGATCTAAATGCAGAAAGAGATGTAAATCAGAAGGTAAAATTTTCAACGCCTCTCGCAAAGTAAATATATTCCCCTCCAGAAAGAAAAAGACTGGACACAAAGAAAGCTCCTCACCATTGATATCTTTCCAGAGAGAAGTCCGCAGAGCTCCAATTACCGGGAACTTATGCCAGATATCTAATAAATCTTCCATATGTACCTCCTACCAACAAAAAAGCCTTCCGAGTAAAGCAATATTACTCGGAAGGCTTTTTCTCCTTTTCTCCTCGCCATTCCTATTTTAACACAATCAACTCCTATTTTGAAGATTAGAAAGAAAAACAATCAGGAGCAGAAAAAGATAGATCCAGATAAAGTTTTTAGTCCAGAAAGAATGAGGGTAATTTTCTAAAAGAGCTAAATATAAAAAGGGAGAAATCAAAACCAGAGCCACCATAGTAGTGAGCAGCCTCAACTTTTTTACTCCTCAAGAGATAGGATGTAAAACTGCAATCCCTTTTTCCCAGCCTGCTATATGATCAAATCCTAAGCGACACAAAAGTGCAAGAGCTTCTCTAAAATCTTCCCCCACTTCTTCCGGTCGGTGAGCATCAGAACCAAGACACACATTCAGACCCAGCTTTTGCGCTTGTGCAAGAATAGGGGCTGCAGGATAAAATTCCCTTACTGGTTTGCGTCGACCAGCAGTGTTAAGCTCTATCACCAAATTTTGCTCCCGACAAACTTGCAGAGCCTCTATCTCTCCCTTAACTTCACCAGCAGGTCGAAAACCAAACTTTTTAGGCAAATCAAAATGAGCAACAGCGCTAAAAAAACCGGTTTTCATACCGGCAATGAGGGTTTGGTAATAAGTTTCATAAATTTCGTTTATATCTCTCTCCCTGTAACCAGAAAGGTATTGAGGATTATCAAAAGGCCACGTTCCAAGATAATGAACAGAAAGCAAAAGATAATCCCAGGAATAAAAATCAACTATGGATTGTAATTCTTCTTCTTTTCCTGGAACAAAATCTACTTCTAACCCCAAGCGGATGGTAATAGAAGACCGATACTTTTCCTGTAGAGATTCCACCTCCCGGACATAGAGAGTTAATTCCTCTTCCGGAATAGCTGATTCTCTTCCCCTTTCTTCTAAAGGAAGAAAGTACTGAGGGCAATGGCCAGAAAAACCAATCTCACTGAGCCCTTTTCTCAAAGCCTCTTCAATATACTCATCATAGCTACCCTGTGCATCTCCACAGCGAGGAGTGTGAATATGATAATCACCAAAAAACATTTTTCTCCTAAAAACAAAAAAGGAGGGACTGTTTGTCCCTCCTTAAGTTTAATACTATTTTTATTCCTTAACCAGCTCTTTAAGGCCTTTTCCCGGACGGAAAAAGGGAACCGTAGCTTCAGGAATATGGATTTCCTTACCGGTCTGCGGATTCCTTCCCCTCCTTGCCGCTCTCTTTTTCACTCCAAAGGTCCCAAACCCCACTAACTGCACTTTACCGCCCCTTTTAATTTCTTCCTGAATCACTCCTAAAAATGCATCCACAATCTTTGCTGTATCCTTCTTGGTAACATCTACTCCTTCTTTTTTCAACTCCTCAGCAAGGGCATTGACAAATTCCTGCTTATTCATACTTTCCTTACCTCCTTATTATTTTAATTTATTATTTCCCCTCAAGCGGGGAGTACTATAAACCTGATAGCAGTTTTTTCCGTATCATCGATTTTCACATCCACAAAAGCAGGAATACAAACCAGATCGATACCACTGGGAGCTAAATAGCCCCGGGCAATAGCAATGGCCTTTACTGCCTGATTCACTGCTCCTGCCCCCACTGCCTGCATCTCAGCTCTACCCTGCTCCCTGATTACTCCGGTTAACGCTCCAGCTAAAGACACCGGCCTAGTTTTAGAAGATATTTTCAAGAGCTCCATATTTAAGCCTCCTTAGCGTTTAAGAAATGCCGTTTTTAAAAAGAAAATCTCTTTCTATTTCTGGAGGATACCTTTATCCCTCCTTATACTCCATTTTAACGCATTTTGCAAGAGCTGAACAGCCTACAAACCAAAAATTTCGCAAATTTTTTATAATAATAGCCTTAATAGCTATTTTTCAGAAAGAGAATGCAGAAAGAAAGGACAGAATCACTTACCTCCTCTCCAAAAGCTCCAGAGCTTTACCAATTAGAGATTTTTCATTATCATAGCTCAAGACTTGTAGAGCCTCTTCCAGAGAGAACCATTTCGCTTCTTCAATTTCTCCTTCTTGCTCTTTTTCCCCTTTTCCTACCACTTCCATTAGGAAGAAAGAGGCTATTTCTCGAAAAACCTGATGATCTCTAACATAGCTGAAGCTAATATCCCCCACTCGAGGTCCTAATTTGACTTTATAGCCGGTTTCTTCCTCCACTTCTCGACAGGCGGTTTCTTCTTCTCTTTCTTCTTTTTCCTTATGACCTTTGGGGAGAGTCCACAACCCCAAATCACTTTTTTTCACTAAAAGTATTTGCCACTCGCCATTATTCTTTCTTACCACCAACCCCCCACTAGAATACACCTTAACTTCAGAAGAAGAAATTTTTTCTTTTCTTTTTTGTAAAACTAAATCTCCTTGCTTTACCTGTAACTCCCGAGCCACAGGAACGCACTTGGCCTTGAGCAAGAAATAAATATTTCCTTCTTCTTCACTCAAAGTCTCAAAATTACCCTGTCCTTTAGCAATAATCATATCTGCTTCTTTCCACAATTTCTGAAGAGAAGAGGGTGCTCTTTCTAAAGCTACTCCCACCTCTGCCTGACCGGTGGTTAGAATTTCTGCCATCTCATCGATACCTGCCTCTTGAGCATCCTCTAAAAGAGCATCATTAGATATGGGGCCACCTTTCACCACGAAAAATACCTTTCTTCCCGGAGATATCTCTTCCAGAAGAATCCGATCAAAAACTATTTCTCCAGCGTTATCTCCCACATAAATCAGAGTATGAGCATTTTTCAAATCTTCTACCCAGGAGGCAAATTCATATCTTCCCCACTGAGCATGATTAACCTCTTCCAAAACTTCTTCTACTCTTACTTCCCGGTAAACCCCCAGATCAATTATGTTTCCAGCTATAGCTACCTTCACTGCTCGTTCTAAACTATTATCTCCTCTTTTAACCCATTCTTTAAGCTGAGGATAAAACTGGAGTGCTGCTTTGTTATGTTCTCTCTTCAACTGATAAAATATATCTTCTATTCCCACAATTTTTTTAGTCACATCGTGAGCCAAAGTAGTCATATAAGCAGGAGTCCAATTTCGATCAGCCCGAGAATAAACCGCACAAACTTCCTGAGAAACTTTCCAGACGGTGTCTTTATCTCTTCCTGCTATCTCGGTAGCTTCTTGAGCCTGTCTTATGCTACAGCAAAAACACTCTGGTTGAGCTTTCATTCTTCCACCTTTACCTTTCCATTTCTAATTTCCGCCATCTCTTTAAAAAACTTCTTAAGTTGCTGCTCGCTACCCAAGATGTAAATTATATCTCCTTTTGATAAGCTTTCCGTAGCGTTTGGTGATACGATATAGTTTTCCCCACGCTTTATGGCTATCACAGTAATACCATAGCGAGTTCTCAATTGAGCCTTAGCTAATGTAAACCCATAAAGAGAAGGAGGCACTTGAGACTCAATAATATTATGTCCTGGAAATAGCTCTTCGCTTCTAATAGCATAGGGGAAAGCCAGGGTTTTCGCCACCCGTATAGCGGTATCCTGCTCAGGAAATATAACCCGGTCAGCACCAATTTTATGAAGAATTTTCCCATGCATTTCATTAATAGCTCGGGATATGACCAAGGGTATTCCCAGTTCTTTAACTGCCAAAGTAGTGAGTACACTAGATTGAATGTCATTACCAATACTCACTATGGCTACGTCAAAATTTCTCACTCCCAGGGCTTCCAAAACTTTTTCGTCAGTAGTATCAGCCTGAACTACTTCGGTGATTTTACCCGCTAATTCTTTAACCGGCTCTTCTTCGATATCTACCCCCAAGACAATGAAACCCTGTTCATGAAGGGCAATAGCAATACTACTTCCAAAGATACCCAGGCCAAACACAGCAAACTGTCGCATAAGATCTACCCCGGCTATTCTGTCGTCAAACCTTTAATAAAATCCAGCTTAGACTCTAACTTTTTTAAGAAAGAATCTCGATTCACTACAAATCTTTCTAATCTTCCTTCTCCCACTTTTTCCACCTCGTCGAAAGCCTCTGCCTCAAAGATTAAGCGATTCCGGTGGATCTCCACAAGAGTTGCTCGTGCAGTAACCTGCATGCCTTTGGGAGTAGCAGCAACATGAGAAATACTTAAACGTGTTCCCACGCTAACATAACCCTCAGGAAGGTGATTTTTTACTGCTTCATGAGCAGCATTATCCATCAAGGAGAGCAACATAGGAGTAGCAAAAGCAGGAACCATATCGGGAGCAAAATGGTCAGCGGCATTCTCATCACCCACCACAACCTGAGCTACCCCCGTAAGACCAACTCTCAAAGTATTAAATTTCATCGGTTTTTTCTCCTCCTGCCAGGTCTGAATTAATCCGAGTTTGAAGGGGCAGAGCAGAATTCTCATTTTCCTCATAAAAATCAAGAATCTGCTCTATTTCTTCTCTTTCCAGAACTTCTTTCTCCACCAATCTCTGAGCTAAAAGATCCAGCTTTTCCCGATAACGATTGATAATTTCTTGGGCCTTTTCATAAGCCTGGTCAATTATTGCTCTCACTTCTTTGTCAATAGTGTAAGCAATCTCTTCGCTATAATTGCGGTCCTCAGCAATATCTCTGCCCAGAAAAACTTCCTTGTGCTTTCTCCCTAAAGTGAGAGGACCTAAAATCTCGCTCATTCCATATTCGCAAACCATTTCTCGAGCAATCTCCGTTGCTCTTTTTAAGTCATCTTGAGCGCCAGTTGTAGCATCCTTAAAAACTACCTCTTCTGCCACTCTACCACCCAACAAAACTGCTAAACGATCCAGCAGCTCCTGTTTACTGAGGAGATAACGATCTTCAGTGGGAAGCTGTAAAGTATAACCTAAAGCCATGTTACCCCGGGGGATAATGGAAACTTTGTGCACTGGATCAGCATTAGGTAAAGCTCGAGCCACCAGAGCGTGACCAGCTTCGTGGTAAGCTACAATTTGCTTTTCTTTTTCACTAATAACCATATGTTTTCTCTCTGGACCAGCTATAATCTTATCAATAGCTTCCTCAAAATCTTCCATTTTTATAGTTTCTCTACCCTCTCGAGCAGCAAAAAGGGCAGCTTCATTGACTAAATTAGCTAAGTCTGCTCCCACAAAGCCAGGAGTCCGACGAGCCAGCACCTCCAGATCTACATCTTCATCTATAGGTTTCCCCTTTATATGAACCCGCAGGATAGCTTCTCTCCCCACCACATCAGGGGGAGGGACAGCAACACGACGATCGAATCTCCCCGGCCGTAAAAGAGCAGGATCTAAAATATCAGGGCGGTTAGTAGCAGCAATTATAATAACTCCCTCATTAGGGTCAAAACCATCCATCTCCACAAGGAGTTGGTTTAAGGTCTGTTCTCGCTCATCGTGTCCACCACCTAAACCTGCTCCTCTATGTCTTCCCACCGCATCCAGCTCATCTACAAAAATTATACAAGGAGCATTTTTTTTGGCAGTGGCAAACAGGTCTCTTACTCGAGCTGCCCCTACTCCAACAAACATTTCTACAAAATCTGACCCACTGATGCTGAAAAAAGGGACTCCTGCCTCACCAGCGACGGCTTTAGCTAACAAAGTTTTACCAGTACCAGGAGGTCCATAAAGCAAAACTCCCCGAGGAATCCGAGCTCCAATTTTCTGGAAACGACGAGGATTACGTAAAAAATCCACTACCTCC
>LFRM01220758.1_pt2 | contig 15266 bp, 17 predicted proteins | sample 618341 | NCBI WGS metagenome assembly LFRM01 (sample SAMN03654438, study PRJNA283298) | anaerobic digester metagenome | isolation source: pool of bioreactors CSTR01a, CSTR02a, and CSTR03a thermophilic anaerobic... | place: Denmark: Kgs. Lyngby | collected 2014-05-21 | reverse complement strand
TCTTCTTTCGCTACTGCTGTCAAAAGTTGCAGCAATAATGAGCCTACGCCCTTACCTTGCCAAGCCGGCGCCACAGCAATGTTTGTTATATGGATATCGGTAATTTCAAAACGACTTCCCAAAAACGCAACCGGTTCGGTTCCATTATAGATTAATAAATATAACGATTTTTGTGATTTGACAATATCATTCTCTAAAGCCACAAATCCCCAAGGCGTTTTCCCTTCATATCCCTGACGTTGAATTTCTAAAATGTCAGAAATATGTGCTCTTTGACCAATCTCTAAGTGTACTTCTTGTCCGTTTGCTAACTCATAGCGTTCCGGGAGATAATCTGTTCGTTTAGAGAAAGAATGTTTACTGTTAAGAATCGGACTTTCCTTTTGGATGGTATCCATCAAAGAATGAAAATGACTAATTAATTCTTTCAACGTAATCACCTTTCTCCTCACCCGCATGGGCTTTTTGCCAATTCTCTTCGGCTTCGGGTTTCTTCAAATATTCTGGAGTAAAGATATGCGCATCGACCGCGACTTCCGTTTCGGCTAGAAATGCCAGATTCCCAGCTCTTGGTAACCAATCTTGTACCGGAGCAAAGTGAGCACGACTACCGAATATTTCTTGAATACGTTCTTTATAAAGCGGAATATCTTGTCCAATAAACATAAGCGGCTCCGTTTCCTTTTCCAACGATTGAAAAAACACTTCGCTCTCAGCGTGAACGTCCGCCGTTTTAGAGGTTAGTTGTCCCTCTTCTATTTGGTAAACACCTGCATAAATATTTTTTCGTCTTGCATCAATCACCGGAATAATCAAACCTTCAAATGAAAGAGCATTCGAAGCGATGAGTTTTAAACTCGAGACAGGTATAAGTGGCTTCTTCAACGTCCAAGCCAATGTTTTAGCGATTGTTGCGCCAATCCGAACACCCGTATAAGAACCAGGGCCTTTCGAAATGACCACTTGATCCAAATCGGCTGGCTGCCAGTTCGAAGCATTTATCACGGTTTCCACCGCCGGCATCAATTGGGTACTGTGTTGAAGATTACCATTTCGCGTATATTCAGAGACGACCAGCCCGTTTTCAACGGTTGCGACGCTCATCGTCTGGTTAGATGATTCGATGGCTAAAATTTTCAAAATACTTCGTCCTTCCACGTTTTATTACTAACATTATAGCTCACTATGACTTAAAAATCTCACTGCAATTTGATATATACCCTAAGTGTTTTTATTTGCGTTGTCTTGGAATTTGCTCAATAATAGTGTTAAGGGAGCTTGAAACCGTTCTCTCAATTATATTTAGGAGGTTATAACAATGGCATTAGATGACAAACTAAAAGGATTGAAAGATCAAGTAGTAGGTAAAGTAAAGGAAGAATACGGTGACGCTACGAACGACAAGTCTAAAGAACTTGAAGGGAAAGCTCAAAAAACAAAAGGTCAGATAACTCAAAAAGTTGAAGAAGGCAAAGACAAAGCGCACGACAAGATTGATGACTGGCAAGATAAAAACAGATAATATTATTATGAAGATAAAAACTCCGGCCCATCTGAGAATGATGAGCCGGAGTTTTTTTATTTAAATTGGTTCATGAAGACGTCGAAGGCTTCTTGCCCCTCTGTTGTATATTTGAAGACACCAGCGTCTTCCAAAACACGTTGGAACTTTTGGCCAACTGCGCTTTGTACTACTGCCATAACATCTGTGTCAGCAGTATCTCTTTGTAATTTCAAAGTATCGGCCCACTCTTGGTGGTAAGGTGCGACCGTTACCTCTTCGCCTGCGAGATAGCTCTCAACATCAGCTAACTCAGTTTTCAAGCGCGGCGGTAAAATTGCCAGTCCCAATACTTCAATCAAGCCGATATTTTCTTTTTTGATATGTTGTACATCTTGATGCGGATGGAAAATTCCGTCTGGGAATGCTTCTGTCGTCCGATTATTTCTTAATACAACGTCTAACTCATAAGCAGAGCCATTGCGTCGTGCAATCAAAGTAACCGCGTTATGCTTCTCAGTATTAGTAGCAGCCACAATCGCGAGTGCTTCATTGCTGTAACTTTCCCACGCTTGCATTAATTCCGTTCCTGCCTGGATAAGCGCCTCTTTATCATCACTGCGCAAACGAACAACGGACATCGGCCAGTATAGACGTTCTGCAGTAACTTCGGGTTGTGTCTGCCATTGCCACGTATCCAAAACTTTTGCCGACTCCATCGGGAAGGTATGACGCCCACCTTGATAGTGTTCGTGGCCTAACATCGATCCACCTACAATCGGAAGTCCTGCATTTGAACCGACAAAATAATGTGGTAATACTGTTACCAGTTCCAGCAAATTATGAATCGTATGCGTACCCACATTCATCGGAATGTGTTTTTTTGTAAAAATAATACAGTGTTCATTATAGTAAGCGTAGGGTGAATACTGAAAACCCCAATTTTCGCCATGAATAGGGATACGAATAACACGATGATTGGTTCTTCCGGCAATTCCTGGACGGCCGTGATACCCTTCATTCTCTGCACATAATTGGCATTTTGGATATTCGTCCGTAACCTTTTGCGCCTCAAGAATCTCCTGTCTCGTCTTTTCGGGCTTAGAAAGATTAATCGTAATCGACAAATCTCCATAAGGCGATGAAACAGTATATTCCTCATTTTTAGCGATTTGACGTGTTTTAATATAGTCATTGTCGCGGCAAAGGTGATAGAAATCATCTGTTGCACGCATTGGTGCTTCTTGATAGCTTTCCCAAAATTCTTTGTTAACGGTTGAAGGCAATGGCGTCAACACGTCCATAATTTGCGCTTCAAACTCATCTCTGGCACGCGGAGTATCCGCAATAATTTCTTCTTTAACTGCGTATGCCACCAACTGATCCAAAGAATCCAGTAACTTTGGCAGGGGCAGGGATGGTAGTAACTCAGTATCGAATTTATCCAATTGTAAAAGGTGCAAGAGACGATTCACTGCATAATAATAGTCTAATACATGAATACGATGTTTCGCTGACGCTTTCGTCACGAAATCATGGATAATTTGATCTATGCTCACAGAATACCCTCATTTCTTGATTCATCTATAATATAAGTGTCTCTCATATAATAGCATATATTGTGTTATTTGACTCTATTCCGTATAAATGTTACAATTAGTTCGAATTAGAAATATACAAATTGAATGTATAAAGGAGTACGCAAATATGAACTATGAACACATATATAAACCTGGGGAACCCGGCCATCCGACCTTCTTAGTCTTACATGGTACAGGCGGAACAGAAAAAGACCTTGTGCCTTTAGTAAATTATATTGATTCGAAAGCTGGTATTTTAAGCGTACGAGGAGATGTTTTGGAAAACGGTATGAATCGTTTTTTCCGACGTTTAGCTGAAGGTATTTTTGATAAAGAAGATCTAGAAAAACGCACGCATATGCTGTATGATTTCTTGCAGTCAGCGAGCGAAAACTACAAATTTGACAAAACGAATGTCATTGCTTTAGGATATTCAAATGGTGCAAACATCGCGGCGAGTATGTTATACTTCTACGAAGATGCCTTTAAAGGGGCTATTCTTCACCATCCGATGACACCGTTTGAAGAGCGTGAAATGAAAACAAGCGATGCTTTACCTGTTTTTATTGGCGCTGGTAACAATGACCCAATCTGTCCACCGGAAAATACACGTTTATTAATTTCTCAATTGGAGAATGCTGGAAGTAATGTTACCACCGAATGGGGTAACGCAGGTCATTCCTTAACTCAAAACGAGTTGGATGCTGCCAAAGATTGGTACAACAAGCAATTTAGCTAGACCAACTACTCACTTCCTTTCTCCAGCCTATAATATAGAACGAAAGGAACATACTTAATGGATAAACTACTACAACGTATCAATGAATTAGCTAGAAAATCAAAAACAGAAATCGGCTTAACTGCGGAAGAGAAAGTTGAACAAAAAGACTTGCGCCAACAATACATCCAAAACTTCCGCGGCACATTCAACGAGATTCTATTGAACTCGACTGTTTATGACCCAGAAGGAACGGACGTAACGCCCGAAAAACTGAAAAAAGTGCAACGTCAAGCGAACCTGGAGAAAGCACAAGAAATCTTGGCTAGCCGTAACATAACCTTTCTAGAAGATGGAACGATTGCTAGAAAAGAAGACTAAACCGATACAAAAAGCAGCGCGGAAAATTCCGACGCTGCTTTTTTGATGTTATTTTAGACTTGATATGCTTTCTCAAAAAAGCAGACCCAAAGTCACTTCACATAAAGGCGCGGTGGCTTGTTGCCACCTTGCGCTTTTATGTTCCAGTGATTCGGGTCTTAACGCTTTTTTTCACACTCTCTTAGTAAGCGCGTGCTAACCAAACGGTATGTTTGGCAGGTTTTCCAGTCACGATACATGTTGTTTTTTCAACTTCTGGGTTGAAAGGAATGTTACGTGTTGTGAATCCTGTTTCTTCTTTAATTTTCGCTTCTGTTTCTTCGGTACCATCCCAACCAGCTAGAACAAATCCAGGCGTCTCGCCTGCAGCACGTTTTGTTGCAATATGCTCTTTCAATTCATCCAATGTGTCGATATGTGTGTATTCATGTTCTTTACGGTTACTGCGAGCTGTTTCAAGTAGACGTACTTGCATTTCAGCTAACGCGGTTTGCACGTATTCAACAATACCATCTAAACTAATTGGTTCTTTGCCATCCAAATCACGCATTTTAACCATCACTTGGTTATTTTCCATATCACGCGGTCCGAATTCAACACGCATTGGAACGCCACGAAGTTCCCACTCATTGAACTTGAATCCTGGTGAGTTATCGCTATCATCAATCAATGCACGAATGCCTGCTTTGCGTAAATCTTTCAATAATACTTCCAAACGCTCAACAATTTCTGGTTTTTTCTTCCATGGACCAACTGGGACTAAAACAACTTGGTTGGCTGCAACTGCTGGAGGCAATACAAGCCCTTGCTCGTCACCGTGAACCATGATTGTTGCACCGATTAGACGTGTAGAAACACCCCATGATGTTGTATGAGCCAGAACATGTTCATTGTCGCGGTTCAAATATTTAATATCAAAAGCTTCCGCGAATTTTGTGCCCATGTAATGAGAAGTACCTGCTTGCACAGCTTTTCCATCTTTCATCATTGCTTCAACAGAGTATGTATCTACTGCTCCGGCAAAACGTTCAGATGGCGTTTTTTGACCTTCATAAACAGGAACTGCCAAGACACTCTCGATTACTTCTTTATAAACGTTCAACATTTTCATTGTCCGTTCACGTGCGGATTCTTCATCTTCATGTGCCGTATGGCCTTCTTGCCATAGGAACTCTGATGTACGCAAGAATGGTAATGTTTTCTTTTCCCAACGGAAGACGTTCGCCCATTGGTTAATTTCCATTGGCAGGTCACGGTAAGAATTAATCCAGTCACTAAATGCTGTCCCAATCATCGTTTCAGAAGTTGGGCGCAATGCCAAACGTTCTTCTAGTTTTTCGCCAGCCGCTTCTGTTACCCATGGCAATTCTGGTGAGAAACCTTCGATATGGTCTTTTTCTTTCGTGAAAAATGACTCTGGAATTAGCATTGGGAAATAAGCATTTCGAATGCCCTCTTCTTTAAATTTGCCGTTAAATGCTTCTTGGATATGCTCCCAAATCTCATAACCGTCCGGCTTAAAAATCATACAGCCACGAACTGGTGAATAATCCATCAAGTCCGCTTGCTTAATCGTTTGGATATACCAAGCCGAAAAATCTTCTTTTTGTAAGTTACTCATAATCATTCTCCTTCTTTTTTTCTAAAAAAAATAAGCATACTCATCCTTCTAATAAGGACGAAATACACTTTATTCCGCGGTACCACCTTGTTTGGCTTTAAAATGAAAGCCCCACTCTATCTTGATAACGGCAGATAGCCGATCATACTGCGGATAATCCCGATGGTAGGTTCAATATAACAGCAGGTACTTTTCTCACAGCCACGGAAAAGCTCTCTTTAACCCTGTTCTTATTTACTAGTCCAGTTTGTATGCATTCCTATTGTAAGGGAAAAAGCTCTTGAATTCAACCTTACTTTCAAGAGCTTTCCGTGTTTATTCGATTGTTTTGGTTGCGACTTTTGCTTCCAGTGCCATTGCCCCGTCCATAAAAGCTGGGATATTGTCTTTGTGCCAACGCATTCCCATAGCTACTTTACTTATCTTGACTGTCAACTCTTGCTCATCTCCGGTGAAAGTTACACTATTCATCATCCGGCCTTTCTTACACTGCACATCCACTAGTTCCCCATGCGGAATAAAGATAGGTTCTATTTTTTTATCTATTTTTCCTGTTAATTTATTCAGTGGTACTAAGACCACACGCTCTTTTTCTAACCCCATCACATAATAAGCGCCATTTATCAGCGTTGCATAAGCGCCGAATAACAAAAATTGCCCCGTTGAAGGCATAACCTGTGCGTACACGAGTGTCTCTTGCAACTCAGGAGTCAGGAGGTTAAAAGCTGCTAAATGTTCGTGAACTTCTTCGATTTTTAATATTAAACCCATTTTCCTCGCCCCCTATTCTTTTTTCAAGTGTACTAAAATCATCAAAAAATTGCGAAAGATAACCCCTGCCAAAAGAGAAAACACTTTCATTTCTCAAGTGTTTACGTTAAAATCAAAGTAGGTCAACAGCTAATTTTCACAAAAAGAAAGGGAGTTGGAGAGTATGAGAAGCGATTACAAAAACATTTTGGTGCCGGTGGATGGGTCTGAACAAGCAGAGCAATCTTTTAAAACGGCGGTAGAAATTGCAAAACGTAATAATGCAAAACTGCATATTTTATATGTGGTGGACACTCGAAACGTAAGCCTATCCCCTGAATATCAACCTGTTACTACTGGCATGACAGATCACGTTGAAAAACAATTCGTCCAAGAAATGGTCAAATATGCAACTGAAGCAGGTGTGGAAACGCAAGAAACAATCACAAACGGAAACCCTTTAACGTTAATCGCAGAAGCTTTCCCTAAAGAGTATGACATCGACCTCATTATTGTAGGTGCTACGGGTAAAGGCGCTATTACACGTGCATTAGTGGGATCCGTCTCGCAGTATGTCGTGAAGCATGCACCATGTGACGTTTTGGTGGCGCGCTAAACAAGTAAAATATGTAAATAATTAAGGGTCGGGAATTTTTCCGGCCCTCTTTTTGACATTTAATAGCGTTTCAATGTTCTTGAATATCAAAGATTTCAATTTCATAACGTGCTTCGATTTCTTCAATAACAGCATCCAGCGTCTGTTGGGCAATAAGTTGAGAACTGCTCGTAATAGCAATTCCAATTTTGGAAACATTCAACATATCTTGCTCGCCCACTTCCGCAATACTGACGTTATAACGGTTATGAATTCGTTTGATAAGTGATTTAACTGTGCTGCGTTTATCTTTTAAAGAGTAAGAGTCGTAGATTTTAAATGAAAGTACACGATTAATAAAAAACATTTAATTTGCTCCATTCTGATTATTTATAATTGACCTTTTCTTTAAGTGTTGTTACAGTTATCTAGTAACGAAGAACGTTTCATCTAGTTATTGAAACCAGATAGCCGAAAGAGGTGATTTCTCTGGAAATGAAAGACCTTTTACAGATTCGACAAGATTTATTAGAAGTGAAGTTCCTCCGTTGGGATGATTTACCTGACTTTGGAATTTATAGTGACCAAGTGCTCACTATCGTGGAAACGCAGCTCTCTTTCTTGCATTTGCCGGAAAATGAACTGTCTATTACGCCCGCAATGATTAATAATTATGTAAAAAATGGTATTCTAGACCGTCCGATTAAAAGGAAATACTATAAGCCTCATATTGCTAAGCTTATCGTTATTTCGATACTCAAACAAGTTTTGCCGCTCAGCGATATTCAAAAAGGAATCGAATTACAAATTGAATTACAAGGCGTTGAAAGAGCCTATGACACTTTTTGTGAAACGCTCGAGGAATCATTGCAACTCGTAGCAACGATTCGAAAAGATCAGAATGAACAGCCTCATTTCAGCAACATGCATCCAGACAATCTAGCTTTAAGTATGGTTACTTTATCGGTTGTCTCGAAGCTGTTCACACAACTCATTCTTTCATATAACGGTGTTAGTAATATGATAAAAAACGAAGGGAACGATTCGAATGAAAAACAATAAAGTCGCAATATTAGTCGATTCTTGTAACGATATCTCCGAAGAATTAACACAGAAATATGGTTTTTACACTATGCCATTGGTTATCAACTATAAAGACCGTTCTTATAAAGATCGCGTAGACATCACACCTCAAGAAGTTTATGATTCTTTTAAGGTTGAAATCCCTAAAACAAGCCTTCCTTTACGAAGTGACATTGATGCTTTACTTGACCAAATTAAGGCAGATGGTTATGACAATATTATTGCATCCATTATTTCCAGTGGTCTAAGTGGCACGTACCAATCCATGCATTTGATTGCGGATGATCGTGATGATTTAAATATCGAAGTAATTAATACCTTAAACATCGGTATTGGCTCCGGATTCGTTGGGATTTATGCAGCGGAACTATTGGAACAAGGTTTGGATTTCGATACTGTTGTCGACAAAACTCGTGAGGCAGTTTCCAATTCATCCGTTATCTTTGGTTTAGAGACCCTCGAATACCTAATGAAAGGCGGACGTATTGGAAAAGTCTCCGGTATTTTAGGAAGCGCGTTGAAGATCAAACCTATTATTTCCTGTAACACAGATGGTATTTACGATACAATCGCAAAAGTACGCGGACGTAAACAGAGCATTAATAAGATGATGGAAATCGCACGCGCTAAAGTTGGCAATCACAAGAATTACTATATCGCTTTGTGCCATGGTGATGCTTTGGATGAGATGTTGCAAATGAAAGAAGAATTGAAGGATCTTATTTCCAACGCCAAAATTTATTCTGAAGGACAAATTTCCCCTGTTCTTGGTGTCCATACTGGACCTGGGCTACTGGGAATTGGCGTCATGATTTTAGAAGACTAATAAATAATCCCTCGCACTGTTTGTATGAAGATACGGGCAGCGTGAGGGATTTTTCTTTTCTACAGTGAATGTTAGTTGTTTTCAACCATTGAAACCCAGGCTTTTGCAATTGCTCTGTGTCCTGCCGGAGTCGGATGAACACCGTCTGTTCCAGTCAATGTTTGCTCTCCAACATCCTTCGCCTGTTGATTCAGTAAGGTATCTAATCGAATATAGTCAACAGCGAATTCATGGGCTAATCTTTCGATAATTCTGCGTCGTAAATCTAAATCATAGCGCCAGTCTTTGCGATCGATTGGATAATGGAGAACAAAGGGTTCCAAGATAACGATTTGAGCATGCGTCTGTTCTTTGGTTTGCTCAAGAATCTTACGGTATCTCGCTTCAAATCGTCGAAGCACTTCTTCATCGCCAAAACTTGGCGTCCCTACTCGGTGCCATGTATCATTAATACCAATCAGTATGGATACGATATCCGGTTTTAGATTGATACAATCTTTTTGCCATCTCTCTTCTAAATTATGAATCTTATTTCCACTAATACCACGGTTTAACACTGTTAGCTTCAGTTCGGGGTAAAGTGCTTCGAGCATTCCCGCCACCATTTTTGGATAACCATTCCCCAAATCATATGAACATCGCCGTTTGCGACCCGCATCCGTCACACTGTCGCCAATAAATAAAATGCGGTCTGACTCACTTAATAGCATTTCCCATCACCTATTTACATTTTTAGTTTTATTATAAACAAAAAAGCAGGCCGAAGGAATATTCAGCCTGTTACTTTATGCGGTAGATTTCTGCTCCAAAAGGCATTAATGCCAACTTCGCGTGTTTGAAATGTTGAAGTCCAAAAGGAATTCCGACAATTGTTAAACAGAATATGATTCCCATTATCGCTTCCTCGGTAGCCATAATCAGCCCACCCAAAAGCATCCAAATAACATTTATAACGAGCGAGACACCTGAATTGCTAAAACGTATTTCTTTTCCGAACGGAGCTGCTCCCATTTTTGCAAATTTGAAACACTGTATTCCAATAGGCAGGCCTACAATCGTGATTGACCATAGAACGCCTACGACCATCCATGAAATCCAACTAATGAAGCCACCTAATACAAACCAAATAATATTTCCTAAAAAAGTCATAGCCATCACCTTTCTTTATAGATTCATTATAGGCTATGCCAGTTCAAGTATCATCCGTCTTAATACTGATTTTGAAAATTCAACCGAATTTAGCTAGTCTGCACAACCTTGTGGGTTTTTCTTCAAGTTTGTGCAGACTTTATGGAATAGTCCGCACAAGAACGGGATTTTTTCCAAACTTGTGCAGACTATTGCCAATACTCTGCACAAAACAAGAGATTTTTCCAAAGTTGTGCAGACTTTCCACACTTCTTGCTAAATACAAAAAAAGCACAAAACCAGAAAACTAGTTTTGTGCTTTTCGTTTAATTATTTTTGGAATTTTGCAACGTAAGCATCGACAACTTGATCAGCTGTGAAGCCTAGTTTAGATGTTACAGTTCCGCCAGGACCACTTGCTCCCCAACGATCGATTCCGTAAGCAAAACCATCCAAGCCTACGTAACGTTCCCAGCCAAATGTCGCTGCCATCTCGATAGACATACGTGTACGCACATCGTTTGGTAAGACAGACTCTTTATATGCTGCATCTTGTTGTTCAAATGCATGCATGTTTGGCATAGAAACTACTGAAACATCAATGCCTTTTTCTTTCAATTGTTTTTGTGCTTCGATTGCTAAGGAAACTTCAGAACCTGTTGCAATCAAGATACCTTCAGGTTTTTCACCTTGTTGTGGTGAAAGCACATATGCACCTTTACGAACGCCGTCGTGTGCATTTTCTTTTGTACCTTCTAGAACAGCCAAGTTTTGGCGGCTCAATACTAATAATGTTGGTGTGTCTTTAGACTCAACCGCAACTTTCCATGCAGCCGATACTTCGTTTCCATCAGCTGGACGGATAACGTTTGTATTTGGCATACCACGGTAGCTTGATAAATGCTCTACAGGTTCGTGTGTCGGGCCATCTTCTCCAACTGCAACAGAGTCATGTGTTAGAACATAAATTGTTGGCAATTCAGATATAGCTGCTAGACGAATCGCTGCACGCAAGTAATCTGAGAATACGAAGAATGTACCAGCATAAGTCGTTGTACCACCATGTAAGGCAATACCGTTCATTGCTGCTGCCATCGCGAACTCACGCACTCCGTACCAAATGTTACGTCCTGCGTAGTTTGTTGCGTCGAAATCTTCAGCTTCTTTGTTCATTGTGTTGTTTGATGATGAAAGGTCAGCAGAGCCTCCCCAGAAGTTCGGCAATGTTTTACCGATGGCTTGGATTGCTTCTTGGCTTGTTACACGCGTTGCTTTTTCAGCGTCGCCTACTTCGTAAACTGGTAAAGCTTCTTGCCAGTTTTCTGGTAATTTGCCAGCATATGCATCTTCAAATTGTTGTGCTAGTTCAGGATGAGCTGCACGGTATTCTTCGAACAATGCTTTCCATGCGTCTTCTTGCTTTTGACCATTGTCTTGAATAGTTGTAGCAAAACGTTCTGCAACTTCAGCAGGAACTGTAAATGATTCATGCTCCCATTGGTAGTTTTGTTTTGCGAACATTACGCCTTCTTCTCCAAGTGGTGCGCCATGCACTTTACTTGTTCCAGCGTTTTCTGCTCCAAAACCGATAACTGTTTTAATCTCGATTAAGGTTGGTTTGTCTGTTTCTTTTTTAGCTTCTTCAATCGCATCGTTGATAGCGCCTAAGTCGTTACCATCTTCAACGAGAATATGTTGCCAGCCGTATGCTTCGAAACGGCCTTTTACATCTTCACTAAATGATTTGTCCAGTGGACCATCTAAAGAAATGTCGTTTGAATCATATAAACCAATGAGTTTACCTAATTTTAAGTGACCAGCCAAACTTGCTGATTCGTGTGAGATACCTTCCATCAAATCGCCGTCACCACATAAGAAATATGTATGGTGGTCAACAACGTCAAAGTTGTCGCGATTATATGTTGCTGCTAAGTGAGCCTCAGCCATCGCCATACCGACAGCGTTTGCAAAACCTTGGCCTAAAGGACCGGTTGTTGCTTCAACACCATCTGTGTAATGTACTTCTGGATGTCCAGGTGTTTTACTTTCGTATTGACGGAAGTTTTTCAAATCTTCCATGCTTACATCGTAACCTGCTAAGTGAAGTAAGCTGTATAATAACGCGGAACCGTGTCCTGCAGAAAGTACGAAACGATCACGGTCTACCCATAAACTGTTCTTTGGGTTCGTTTTTAAGTGCTTTGTCCAAAGTGTGTATGCCATTGGTGCGGCACCCATCGGTAATCCTGGATGTCCTGAATTCGCTTTTTGGACAGCGTCGATACTTAACGTACGGACGGTATTAACTGCTAATGCATCAATCTTGTCAAACATAGTTTTCCTCCTTGATACTCATACTGTCTATTATTTTACCCTAAAATGCATGTGAATGATACTCAAAATGCATGGTTCTCTTGTATAATTTTTTCACAGAGTTCATGCGTCGCTTCAGAACTGGCTAAACTGACAGGGTTTTCACCAGAAACGATGCCCGAAATAAATTGCGCGATTAACGGAGCAAATCCTCGTTTTTCCAATGTGCCTTCCCAATCACCAAATCTTTCAACCGTCATATGCGCGTGATCCAAGATTTCTAACTCTGTCAAATCAGTGACGCGGTGAATGCCGGCCAGCGATTGCACTTCGATTTTCTCCTGCTTAGCCCCTGCTTCGTAATTCATCGAAACAATGGCGGAAGTGTTCTTTGTTTCTAGATTAAGCCAAATGCGTTTTAATTTGCCATCTTCCTGAACAATGTGTGAGTGTGATGACACAATCGGGTCGTCTAATAAGAACAACGCCGTATCCAGAATATGAATAAATAAATCATAAATGGCAAAACGCACTTCTTCGTCATTGTTAACGCGATCCTTTTGAATAAAAATCATTTTTTTATCCGGAATTGCTTTTAGTTTCTCAACCATAGGTGCAAATCGGCGGTTAAAACCAACCGTCAATAAGAGATTTTTCTCTTTTGCCAATGCGAGTAACTCTTTTGTTTGCTCCAAATCTTCACTGACTGGCTTATCCACATAAACGTGGATGCCATTATTCAATAAAAATTTTATTGTTTCATAATGGACGTGCGTCGCATTGTGTACAAAGGCAGCTTCGATTCCCTGACCTTTAAGCGCGGTTATATTCTCATGCATATTCAAAAATCCGTAAGCTTGGCTTACTTCCTGACGCACGTTTTCATTTCGTGTAACCAGATGCCACTCAATATTTTTGCGCATCTGCGCCATTACTGGCAAATAAGCTTTTTGTGCGATATTACCAATACCGATTACTGCTATTTTCAACATACTCACTTGTCACATCCTTTTTTTGTTTTATTGTATCATTCTTTTCCAGAACAACAGTCTGTTTTCTTGTACGAATACAACATGTATATATGCTAAGATGTAAATATAATACAAAAAAATGGTCATTGGAGGGATTTTTCTATGGATGCATTAGGTTTTTTTACAGTTTTTTGGCAATTGTTTAACCTTAGTTTCATTGTCCTTATTGTATTTTTAATCGTTTCGTTTTTTCGTTCTAACCGGAAACGTGCCGAACAACTCGAACGAATCGAAGATAAAATTGATTATCTAATCACTCAATTAGATGGGAAAACACCTCTCAACTAGTCTACATTTTGCGTTTCCTATACGCAATGAAAACTGTTACAATATGAGCAATGAGCTTTGAAAGGAGATATTAATTTGAAAATTACAGAACGTGTTTTTGGAAAATTGAACGACAAAGATGTTATGGCGATTACCTTGGAAAATAAATCAGGTGCTTCCATCACCGCAACGACTTTTGGGGCAACTCTTTTGGAATGGTCTGCTCCTGACAAAAATGGTAACTTCGCAAACATTACCATTGGTTTGGACAACTTGGATGATTACGTGAATAACCGTCCCTTCTATGGTGCAACTATTGGTCGCGTTGCTGGTCGAATTGCAGATGGTAAGTTCGAGTTGAATGGTAAAAAATACCAACTCGCACAAAATAATAATGGGAACCATTTACACGGTGGTGTTGACGGTTTAGACACAAAAGTGTGGGATTACAAAGTTGAAGAGGACGAAACTGAAGCGCGTATTATCTTCACCTACCAAGATCCAGCCGACTCAAATGACTATCCTGGCGCTCTCTCGGTTACAGTTATTTATACGTTTAACGATGAGAACGAGTGGAAGATTACTTACAAAGCAACAACCGATGCGTCAACACTTTACAACCCTACCAACCATGTTTACTTTAACTTGAATGGTGACATGGAAGGAACAATTTTGGAGCATGATCTCTATGTAAATGCCGAAAAATTTGTCGAGTTGAATGACAATACCATTCCAACAGGGAATAAAGTAGCGGTAGACGGAACGCCATTTGATTTCCGCACACCAACCCAAACGAAACAAGCAACAGAATCAGATCATCCTCAAACAAAAGCCGTTTCTGGATTGGATCACCCATTCGTATTGAATGCAGGAGAAAATGATATCAGTGCTTCTATCTCTGATCAAAAGAGCGGCCGTCGCATTGAGATGACAACAACAGAGCCAATCGTGGTTGTGTTCATGCACAATGGTCCAAGCGGTTTTGAGTATAAAGGGAAGAAATTCCCGGCATATGTAGGTATTACTTTGGAATCCCAAGGTTATCCGGATGCCATTAACCATGACGATTTCGGGAACACAATTCTAAACCCTGGGGAAACATATCTTTCAGAAACAGTTTATAAATTTAGCATTGAGTAAAAATAAAGAGCCGCAACTGTTTACAAAAAACAGTTACGGCTCTTTTTTTAATTGTGCAAGGATTTTAGATAAACAACTGGAGATTTCCCAGTTATTTTTTTGAATATTTTACTGAAATAAGAATTGCTGTTGTAGCCCAATTTTTCTGAAACCTCTCCAACCGTAACCTCTCCACCTTGAAACAGCAGCTTTGCCGCTTCAATCTTTTGATGGTTTACATACTCACTGATTGTATACCCTGTTTCTTTTTTGAACTTCCGCGCCAAATGCGAACTGTTGACATGGAATGTCGCAGCCAAATTAGAAACATTTAATTCCTCTCGTAAATGATT
>LFRM01388793.1_pt1 | contig 15280 bp, 17 predicted proteins | sample 618341 | NCBI WGS metagenome assembly LFRM01 (sample SAMN03654438, study PRJNA283298) | anaerobic digester metagenome | isolation source: pool of bioreactors CSTR01a, CSTR02a, and CSTR03a thermophilic anaerobic... | place: Denmark: Kgs. Lyngby | collected 2014-05-21 | reverse complement strand
TACGGACAACCAAGCGGTGAACGCCGTAGTTTCGATAAACCCGCCTACGGACAACCAAGCGGCGAACGTCGCAGCTTCGACAAACCCGCCTACGGACAGCCCAGTGGAGAACGTCGCAGCTTTGATAAGCCAGCATACGGTAAGCCTAGCGGTGAACGTCGCAGTTTCGATAAGCCAGCATACGGACAGCCCAGTGGAGAACGTCGCAGCTTCGATAAGCCTGCATACGGCCAACCAGGCGGCGAACGTCGCAGCTATGATAAACCAGCCTACGGCAAGCCAAGCGGCGAACGTCGCAGCTTTGATAAGCCAGCATACGGTAAGCCCAGCGGAGAACGTCGCAGTGTTGATAAGCCCGCTTATGGAAAGCCCAGCGGCGAACGTCGCAGTTTCGATAAGCCCGCTTATGGAAAGCCCAGCGGAGAACGCAGCTTTGGTAAGCCTGCTTTTGACCAACCAAGCGGTGAACGTCGCTATGGTAAACCAGCACCTGCTGGCAGTACCCAAGAGCCTGTGGAGACAACAGGGCTGAGCATTAGTGCACGCCGCGTCGCGCTGGATGTTCTTGGTGATGTCCATCAAAATGGTGCTTTTGCATCCCTTAGCCTTGATGGAAAACTCCGTGAAGCTCATTTGCGCCCTGAGGATAGACGACTGGTCACCAGTATCGTTTATGGTACGCTTGAAAACGAAATCCGCATTGATCATGCCCTTGATAAGCTGATGGATCATCCGACACAGGAGCCCGTTCAGCGTGATATTCTTCGTATGAGCGCTTACCAGATTCTATTTCTGGATCGCGTGCCCGATAGCGCTGCATGCAACGAAGGCGTCAACCTTGTCAAGGCGATGGGCATGGAGCCAGCAGCTGGTTTTATCAATGCAGTGCTTCGTAACCTCGTTCGTGGTAAGGAAACATTGGATGAGCCTAAGCGCGAGGATGATTTGCGTGAGTATCTGCATATCATGGGCAGCATGCCCACCTGGATTGTGGACAAGCTAATTGCAGCTTATGGCGAAGAAGAAGCCGAGAAGCTGATCATGCAGCGTTCTACCGAGCATCCAATCGTTATACGTCCTAACTTGACAAGTATGTCAGATGACGAATTTGCAAAGCTGCTTGAGAAAAAAGAATGGCGATATGAGCGTGGACTTGCGCCTCATGCCTTCCTAACCTATGGTGTGCAGGAAATGACGTATGATAAGGATTATCAAGATGGTCATTTCACCATCCAGGGGCAGAGCAGTATGCTTGCAGCACAAGCAGTAGAAGCGAAGGCGGGCATGAAGATTCTGGACGCATGCGCTGCACCGGGCGGCAAGTCCGCGTATATGTGCGAATGCATGCAGATGACAGGCCGCGTATTTGCATGGGAACTCCATGAAAAACGTTCATTGCTGCTTGAAGGTGTTAAGCGCCGTTTGAAACTCGACAATCTTCGTATCTCTGTTCGCGATGCGACGGAGTACAAACAGGACATGGATAGGACGCTGGATGCAGTGCTTCTTGACGCACCGTGCAGCGGTCTGGGCGTGATGCTGCAAAAGCCTGATATCAAGCTGCGTATGAAGGAAGAGGATGTGACTGCAATCGTGCAGATACAGAAGAATCTTCTTGAAACCCTCAGCAGCTATGTGAAGCCGGGCGGACTATTCGTCTATAGCACATGCTCAATTTTGCCTGAGGAAAACACAGAGCAGATCGAAGCATTTCTCCAAGCGCATCCTGAGTATACCGTTGATCCATTGCCAGAATCATTCCCTGAAGCGATTCGTGCAAAGCAGACACCCCTAGGTGTTCAGTTGCTTAGCAGCCAAGATGGCGTTGAAGGATTCTATATTGTGCGCATGCGGAGGAAACGTTGATGCAGAGCAAGCACATATTGCTGGATGATACACTTGAAGAGATGCAGGCGTATCTAAAGGGCATAGGTCAACCCGCATTTCGGGCAAAGCAAGTGTATCAGTGGCTTCATAAGGGCATGGGGTTTGAGGATATGCATAACCTCCCCAAGACCCTCAAAGAAAAATTGTCCGAAGAATGCATTGATTTGCCGATGACGCTTCATGCTGAGTTTCCATCTCAAAAGGACGACACGGTAAAGTTTCTATTTGCATGCCAGGATGGAAATCTCGTTGAAGGTGTTCTGATGCATTACCATTATGGCTATTCGCTCTGCATCTCGACCCAAATCGGCTGCAAGATGGGCTGTTCTTTTTGTGCTAGCACTATCGACGGCTGCGTGAGGAATTTAAGCGCGGGCGAAATGCTGGCGGAGGTACTGCTCGCAAATCGTTATCTGGGTGACCGCGGAAAGATCGGGCATGTCGTACTGATGGGAAGTGGAGAACCGCTTGATAATTATGAGAGCACTGTTCGCTTTTTACGCTTGATCAATTCAGTTGATGGGCTGAATATGAGCCTTCGCAATGTATCGCTGAGCACATGCGGATTAGTGCCGCAGATTCGTGCACTAGCTGATGAAAAGATGTCCGTTACACTCAGCATTTCGCTTCATGCACCTAATGATGATATTCGAAGGGAAATCATGCCGATTGCATATACCTATCCAATTGATGAACTGATGAGTGCTGTGCGTGAATACGTCGCACAAACGGGCAGACGAGTGATCTTTGAATATGCATTAATCGATGGTCTTAACAGCACGACGGCACATGCAAGAGAGCTTGCAAAGCTGATTCGCGGGCTGCAATGCCATGTGAACTTAATTCCGCTCAACTACGTGGATGAAAGCAGTTTGATTCCTGCTAAACCTGCTGCGGTGAAGGACTTTTTGGAAGCACTTGAAAGCCTGCACATATCGGCGACCATTCGCAGAGAAATGGGCACAGATATCGCCGGTGCATGCGGTCAACTGCGCAGAAGACACTTGCAAACAGGCGTAGAAATTGATACCATGTAAGGAAGCAACCAAGGTTGTGTTATTTTGATGTTTAAAAGAAAGGGAGTTGAACCATGCGAGTATGTCACAAGACACATCAGGGGCTGGTACGAGCGAGCAATCAAGACAGTTTGCTTGTAGCAGAACATATTTACGGTGTCGCAGATGGCATGGGCGGACATAATGGCGGAGAAACCGCCAGCCGTGTGACCGCTCAGGTAGTAAAAAACCTATTGCAGGGAAAAACTCCTGAAGAGCATACATTGCGCATTGGTGTTGAGGCCGCCAACAGGCGTGTTTTCGACATGGCCAAGCATGATAGTAGCTTAAATGGAATGGGCACAACCCTCACGTTGCTTTGGGAAGACGGATCGAAAATATTTATTGCGCATGTGGGTGATAGCCGCGCATACCGCCTCCGCAATGAAAAACTCGAGCAAATAACAGAGGATCATAGCATCGTTGCTGAATTGATGCGCAAGAATATCATCACCGCTGAAATGGCAAAGAACCATCCATATCGCAACGTGATTACGCGCGCGGTCGGTATTGATCCAATTGTTGAGGCGGATATTCTATCGATTGATAAGCAATTGGACGATCTGTGGCTAATTTGCTCGGACGGACTATACAATATGGTTGACGATGATGAAATCGCCGAGGCACTCACTGCCAATAACGAAGAAAAAGCAGCTGAAAAGCTGCTGGAACTAGCGCTTGCTAAAGGTGGAACCGACAATATCACATTCTTGCTTTGCCGTGTCGTGGAGGTGAGCGTCGAATGATGAAAGGTATGATTTTTGCTGAGCGCTATAAGCTTGAGGACTTTATTGGTCAAGGCGGCATGTCGCTGGTTTACCGTGCGGTAGATATCCGGACAGGCCACAGCGTTGCTGTGAAAATCCTCAAAAGTGAATACAATAGTGACAAGGAATTCCTAGAGCGTTTCCAGCGTGAAGCACAAGCGGCTAGCTTGATGTCACACCATAATATTGTTAATTTGCTGGACGTGGGTGTTGAGGGCGACTATCGCTATTTAGTGCTTGAATACGTCAGCGGCAATACGCTAAAGGATGTCATTCGCCAAAAAGGCAGGCTCAATACAGCAACAACCATTCAAATTGCCATTCGAATCCTCAGCGCTTTGCAGCATGCACATGATAACGGTATTATTCATCGAGATATTAAGCCGCAAAATGTGCTGATGCATTTGGATGGACATGTCAAGGTTGCGGACTTTGGTATCGCTCGCATGACCAATGCTTTTACCATCAGCAAAGGCGACACAGTGGTTGGCTCGGTGCACTATTCATCGCCCGAGCAAGCAACGGGAACAGTTGTTGAAGCCACTAGCGATATTTATTCAACGGGCGTTGTGATGTACGAGATGCTGACGGGGCGCGTTCCCTTTGTAGGGGATACCCCTGTATCCGTTGCAATGCAGCATATACAGGACCCGCCGCCGCCCATCACCAATTTTGCGCCCGAAACGCCGCCGGCTGTTGTTGCCGTGGTGATGAAAGCACTTGAGAAGAAAGCGAGCGATCGTTTCCAAAGTGCGCGCGAAATGGCAGATGTGCTCATGAAAGCGAAAGAAGGCAAGTTTGATCCTTCGCTTTATCCTACGTCGCAGCCCAAAGAGAATGCACAGAGAACGACGCAGGCAATACCATCCAATCGCATCAAGGAGCTGAGTCCGCGTCCTGCGACTTCCAACTCCAATCGAAAACAAGCGATCAATCAGGCTGCGAGAAAAGCTGCGGTTCGAAGGAAAAACAGCCGAAAGCACTCACGTATCATACTGTCAATCATCATTGGTGTGGCCGCTATCGGACTTTTGGTATTTGGCGTGATCGGCATTTACAATCAAGTAGCCAATAGCGCTGTTGCCCCCGATATCGTTGGCAGCTCTGTGGAAGAAGCAATGTATGAGATCAAACGCGTGGGTATCGAGTGGCATCAAACCAATATCAACCATGATACGATTCCACAAGGCACGGTTATTGCACAGGTGCCCCAGGCCCAAACACAGATGCAAAAGGGTGATAGCTTGCTGGCAACGGTCAGCCTTGGCCCTGTGAACTCAACGATGATTGATGTGACGGGCAAGAGCTATGCTGACGCGGCAACGCGCCTCAAGGAACGAGGGTTTGGCGGTATTGTTGTGATTAAGACAATGTCATCTGAGCCCAATGGCGAGGTGCTGGAGCAGAGCCCTAAAGTTGGTGCAAGCTACAAGGTGGGTCAGGATGTAGAGCTGACAGTGTCAGGCGGCAGCACAATGATCCCAGAAGTGGTTGGGTTTACAGAATCGGAAGCCATATCAGCCCTTCATGAAAACAATCTTGCTGCTGCGACAACGGAATATGTGGAAGTAGTTGACGAAAGCCTTTATGGGCTTGTGATGACTCAAACCCCTGCAGCCGGTACGATGACGGTGCTTGATGCACCCGTCAAGCTCACCATCGCTGTGGCAATTGAACGTTATATGGGCGAGGTGACATTCACGCCGCAAGCAGGCGACTCAGCAAGAAGCATTCGCATTACGCTTGAGGAAAACGGGCAGGAAGTCACCAAATACGAAGGAACGGTTGCAGCAGGCAACACGAGTTCTATGATTATCCCAGTATCATCCAATGTAAATGGCGAGCTATTATGCAGGGTTTACGTGGATGATGAACTCATTATACAGAAAAAGGTTGTGCTAGAATAACACAGGAGGAGAATATGGAAGTAAACGCTTATGAAGGCGTAATTGTCAAGGGAATAGGTGGACTATACTATGCGCGGGGCGAGGATACTGAGGTTCATGTGCTTCGTGCAAAGGGAAAATTCCGTAAGCAGCGCATTAAACCCATGGTGGGCGATCATATTTTGTTTTCGCCTGGAAGTGGGGATGAGCATGGTTGGATAGATGAAATCCTACCACGCCAGAGCGAACTTGTCAGACCGGCAGTTGCCAATATCAAGTATGTTATGCTTGTCATCGCCCCCCAGCCCGCCCCTGACTATCTGCTTTTGGACACATTGCTGGTCATGGCTGCAAAACAAGGGATTTCACCTGCTCTTGTTGTGAATAAATGTGATATTGACGAAACGCTGATTGATGAAGTGCGGCGTGAGTATACATCACTGGGCGCTCCGATTCTGGCTGTCAGTGCAGTGACAGGCAAAGGCATCGATCAGCTGCAGGAACTGCTGAAAGCAGGAATTTGCTGTTTAGCTGGACAATCAGGTGTTGGAAAGAGTACACTACTAAGTGCTGCAACGGGTCTGGAGCTGCAAACGGGCGAAATCAGCAAAAAAATCGCACGCGGCAAGCATACAACTCGTCATGCAGAGCTGATGTTCAGCGGAGAATACAAGGTGCTGGACACCCCTGGATTTAGCTTGCTGGATCTATGGGACGGTCTTGAGCCGATCAACCTCAAGGATTACTACCCTGAGTTTGCAGACTATGAAGGTCAGTGCAAGTTCGCGCCATGCTATCACCTCAGTGAACCTGGGTGCGCGGTGCTGGCTGCTGTGAAAGAAGGCAAACTAGGAACGAAGCGACTTGAACGATACCATACGCTGCTAAAGAAAGCACAGGAGGCATGGAAGAATCGCTATGATTAAGCTTTCACCATCTATACTGGCTGCCGATCCATTAAGGCTAGCGCAAGCTGCAAAGCTTGCGCTGGATGCAAAATGCGATGAACTGCACTTTGATGTAATGGACGGACACTTTGTCCCCAATCTATCCTTTGGACCTCATACGCTCAAAGCTATGAAGCAAGCATTCGATACCGTATATGATGTACATCTGATGCTTGACAACCCTGAGTGCTTCATTGATTCATTCGCTGATGCTGGTGCGGATATTATCACTGTTCATGCAGAAGTAAATGAGTTTTTGAAATCCGTTGAAAAGATCAAGGCACATCAATTGCAAGCGGGTATCGCACTAAAACCTAAGACACCTGTTTCGGTGATTAGGACGTATTTGGGACTTATCGACCGTGTTTTGCTGATGACGGTTGAACCTGGATTCGGAGGACAGAAACTGATCCCTTCCGTGCTTGATAAAGCAAAAGAGCTTCGTTCCCTTGGATTTGACGGGGATATTGAAGCGGATGGCGGAATCAATGGGCAAAATGCTCATATTCTCGCAGAGGCTGGCATTAATGTGCTGGTCATGGGTACTGCTTTTTTTGGCGCAGACGATCCTACTGGATTTGCGCAAAAAGTGCATTTGATCTGATGCATTTAGGGCATGCTAAGTCTTGAAGTGAATAGCAGGAGGCTTACATGATGCAACAAGAAAAAAAGCAGACCAACGAACCGATTTTTACGATACCTAAACAACAAAAACGTATGGGACGCGCGCCTGTAAAACATTGAGGCGCGCGGACTTATGAAAAAAAGAATGGAATGAAGATATGAATTTTGACAATTTACATTTGGTAGAACCGTTGCTTAAGGCTGTAACAGCTTGTGGATATGAGGAGCCTACACCTATTCAACGCGAGACAATCCCGCCGGTATTGGCAGGACGCGACGTGCTAGGCTGCGCACAAACTGGAACAGGCAAGACAGCGGCTTTTGCGTTGCCTATTTTGCAGCGTCTATATACAGAGCGTAAGCAACAGACGGGCAAGCGTGCGATTCGTGCACTTGTTTTAACGCCCACACGTGAGCTTGCGATGCAAATATATGAGAATTTCCAAGAGTACGGCAAGGGAATGCAATTACGCTCCTGCGTTATTTTTGGCGGCGTGGCACAAAGACCACAGACCGAGAACCTAAGACGCGGTGTTGATATTTTGGTTGCTACCCCTGGTCGCTTGTGCGATTTGATCAATCAGGGCTATATTGCGCTTAATCAGTTGGAAGTGTTTGTACTGGATGAAGCGGATCGTATGCTTGATATGGGCTTCATCACAGACGTGCGCAAAGTCATTGCGCTGCTTCCTGAAAAGAGGCAGACACTCTTGTTCTCTGCGACTATGCCATTTGAAGTAGAGACGCTCGCACTGACAATTCTAAATAATCCTGCAACCGTTAAGGTAGACCCTGTGTCAAGCACGGTTGATACTATTGACCAGAGCCTATATATGGTTGATAAAATGAATAAAAAGAACCTGCTGGCAGATATTCTTCAGCAGCCAGAAGTGAAGAGTGCATTGGTCTTTACACGTACAAAGCACGGTGCTGATCGCGTAGTGCGTGATCTCTCCCGTGAAGGCATTAACAGCATGGCGATCCATGGCGATAAGAGCCAAGCTGCAAGGCAGCAGGCGCTTGCAGATTTCAAGCGCGGCAAGATTCATGTGTTGGTCGCAACAGATATTGCAGCACGCGGTATCGACATCGCAGGGCTGTCTCATGTAATCAACTTTGATCTGCCTAACGAACCTGAAGCATATGTTCATCGCATTGGCCGTACAGGTCGCGCTGGCATGGAAGGCATTGCACTGAGCTTTTGCTGCATTGATGAAATGAAGGACCTTCGCGGCATTGAAAAGCTCGTGGGCAGAAAAATTCCGCGCCTGACAAGCAAATGGCCAATGGGTGTTTTTACCGAAACAGTGAAGCAGCCAAGGCAGCCGCGCGCACCTCGCATGGCAGCGGGTGAAGTTCAAAGAACGTATTCAAAGCCCATGCGTTCGTCTAACTCCTTTGGCGATCGCAAGCCGAGCAGACCCGCTCAGCCCCGTACACGCACGCAGGGATCAGGCTACCAGACCGATAGGGATGGGATGGGTCACGCGAGGCCGCAAAGAGCACCTCGCGCAAATGCAGTGCAAGGATCAGGTTATCAGCGTGATAGAAATGCTGTGCCTTCCAGTGCGCCAAGGGCTACTCGTACATCTATGCCGCAGGCAACCGCTATGAAAGCAACTCCGCTTGAAAGACCTACGCGTACTTCTTCGGTTCGCAAGTCTTCGAGTTTTGACGGAAGCAGCAGAAGTTCATACGGTGCTTCGCATAGCAGCACGCATAGTGCGGCAAGCGGAAGCACTCATAGCAAAAGCTATGAATCAAATGGTGCAAAACAAAGAACTTATCAGGGCGATAAACCGGCGTCTGAATCATATGGACATAAGCGTCGTTATCCGCGCCGTCCGCTTGCAACAGGCGAAGATCGCATTTAAGTGATTCAAATGCAATGGACCTAACAAAAGAAGGGGCAGTATATGTCTAAACAGATGAACAGCGATGAAAAGCTGATTTATATGACCCAAACTCCATTGCTCAAGCTTGTGTTTACACTGGCAACACCAACCATTATCAGCATGCTGGTCACCTCGTTTTACAATATCGTTGACACCTATTTTGTTGGGCTCATTGGTTCAGCAAGTGCAACAGGTGCGGTTGGTGTTGTTTTTCCAATGATGGCGATCATGCAGGCTGTAGGGTTCATGTTTGGGCATGGCTCAGGCAACTATATGTCACGTATGCTCGGCGCAGGCGATTCGGAAGATGCGGAGCGCATGGCGGCAACAGGCTTTTTCAGTGCCTTTTTGATGGGTATTGTCATTATGATCATCGGCTTTATGGCGTCAGATTCAATCGCTGTATTGCTTGGCGCAACCGATACGATTGCACCATACGCCGCGGAGTACATCACATTCTTGATGCCTAGCGCACCCTTCCTTGTAGCAAGCTTGGTGCTAAACAACCAGCTACGCTTTCAAGGCAGCGCGTTCTATTCTATGATTGGCATTAGCTGCGGAGCTGTGCTGAACATCGGTCTTGATCCACTATTCATCTTTGTACTGGATATGGGCGTGGCAGGTGCAGCACTGGCAACGAGTATTAGCCAGATCGTCAGCTTTTTTGTATTGCTGATTGGCACAAGGCGCGGAAGCAATATTCGCATTAAGCTGAAGAATTTTACACCGACGCTAGAGAACTTCAAGCAGATTTTTCGCGGCGGCATTCCTTCACTGGCCAGGCAAGGGCTCGCTAGCCTAGCAACCATTTGCCTCAATCTGGCAGCGGGTGGTTATGGAGATGCTGCCATCGCAGCAATGAGCATTGTAACGCGCATTATGCAAATGACGAACTCTGCTATTATCGGCTTTGGACAAGGGTTTCAGCCCATTTGCGGCTTTAACTATGGTGCAAAGCAGTATGGACGTGTCCGCGAAGCATTTTGGTTTTGCGTGAAGGTTTGCTTTGTGATTTTGCTAATCCTCTCGATTGCAGTCATTATATTTGCACCACAGCTTGTTGGTATGCTCATTAAAGACAACCCTGAGGTTAGTGAAATAGGCGCGCTGGCGCTTAGGCTTCAGTGCATATTCCTACCATTGTTCGCCTTTGTCATTATGGCAAACATGATGCTTCAAACCATGGGCATTGCGGGAAAAGCGACGCTCATTGCGATTTCAAGGCAAGGCTTGTTCTTTATTCCAACGGTGTTTATTCTCGAGAAGTTTTTCGGACTACTCGGCATTCAGATGAGTCAGTCGGTGGCGGATGTTCTATCGCTCATGCTTGCCATCCCATTGACACTCTCTGTACTTCGTGATCTTAAAGACAAAGAAGCTGCTCTGAAGTAAAACCGTGAATCAAATCAAAAGCAAGACAACATTTTTTTAGTAAAAGAATGAGGTCTTGCTTTTTTATATGCCTTGGACTGCACATTTTTGAGTTCTTGTGCATACAATGATAACAAGTGAGGTGATTTGGCATGCCAAGGTCTTTTGAGAAATGCTACCCGTCAGGAGGCAATACAATAATGATGATTGCAGGCTATGCGCTTGTGATTGTCGGGATCATCTTGCTGTTTGTCTGCATACCGTACTGGGCGTGGTTAGCGCTTCTGGGGGTAGGATTGATGATCGCCGGTGTGTTGCTACTTAGAATCAGTAAGGCTTGGAGGTGACGCAAATGTCAGTGAAGATGATCTGTGTGAGAGCACCACGATTTTTAAGCGGGTTTCTCAAGCTCTTTATTCGTAAGCAGAACAAATGATTACTTGGCTTTGGGCTTAAAGACAAGCGCGACCAAGGTGCCAAAAAAGATAGCAGCAGCGATACCACCGGCGGTTGCAGCAAGACCGCCCGTGAAAGCACCGATCAATCCACTTTCCTGCACGCTGAATATGACACCTTGGCATAGCGCATGCCCAAAGCCCGTGAGCGGTACGGTTGCGCCGGCGCCTGCAAAACTAACGATGGGACCATAAAGTCCAACTGCACTGAGCAAGACACCTGCAACGATATAGCAAACGAGGATGCGTGCAGGGGATAGCTTGGTTTTCAGTACCAATAATTCACCGAATGTGCAGATGAGTCCACCTACCAGAAATGCCTTGAGATACATCAATGCTATGGTCATGATTTCCTACCTCCCATCGGACTTTCAAGCACGACAGCATGTGCGATCCCGGGGATGCTTTCACCTTGCAAACTGCTTGTGGTACTCATAAGAGCGCCAGTCGCCATGAATATAACGCGCCTTAGCTCACCGCTTTGCAGCTTTGGGAGGATGTGCGCATTAAGCACGGTTGCGCTGCAGCCGCATCCGCTGCCGCCAGCATGTGTATCCTGCTTTTCACGGTCAAAAATCAGAAGACCGCAGTCCACATACTTCTCTGGACTCAGAGGCATGCGCTGTTCGCGCATGAGTTGTACCAAAAGATCATAGCCAACCTGCGCTAAATCGCCTGTGATGATTAAATCATAATCGTTGGGCGTTGTTTTTGTATCTGCCAGTAAAGCCAAAAGGGTATCTGCGGCGGCAGGTGCCATAGCAGCGCCCATGTTGTTAGCATCTGTGATGCCAAGATCGATGACTCGACCCATGCAGATATGCGTAATATGCGCTAATGGCGGCGATTTTGGGGCATTGCTAAGAAGGGTTGCGCCTGCACCCGTCACAGTCCACTGAGCAGTTGGTGTACGCTGTGAACCAAATTCAAGAGGGAAACGATATTGCCTCTCTGCAGTGCAAAAGTGACTGCTTGCTGCGCAAACGACCTCATCCGCATGTCCGCCATCCTGCAGCATACCGCCAATGCAGAGGCTCTCTGCCATTGTGGAACAAGCACCATATAGACCCACAAAGGGAATGCCGAGCTCTCTTGCAGAAAAAGAAGCAGTGATGATCTGATTGAGCAGGTCGCCGCCAAGCAAAAATTGTACGTCTTCGGGCTTTGAGCTACCTTTGGTGATGGCGAGATTAATCGCATCTAAATAGAGCTGCTTTTCTGCCAGCTCGAAGCTCTCTTGACCATACAGCTCATCGCTTGCAATGAAATCAAAATCAGCGGCAAGAGGACCTTCGCCTTCCTTGTTACCCACAAAGGCGGCATTGCCACAGAGCGCTGGACGAAGCGGCAACTCAATGGTTTGTTGACCAATGCGTTTATTTGGCATGATGTATTTCCTCCTTGCGCTTAATGAATAAACAATGCATAAATGACACCAACGATCACAGATAATCCAACGCCATAGACAAGCACAGGTCCGGCGATGGTGAATAGTTTTGCGCCAAGCCCTAAAATCAAGCCCTCACGCCGAAACTCCAGAGCGGGGGAGACCACTGCATTGGCAAAGCCTGTAATGGGCACGAATGAACCTGCACCGGCATACTGCCCGATCTTATCAAAAACGCCAATTCCCGTGAGCAGGGCAGTCGTAAAGATCAGCACAATGCTGCACAAGCTTCCGGCATCACGCACGGACATGTCCAGAAAATGGATACCAATATCCATAATGCCCTGACCAATGGTGCAAATGAGCCCACCCACCCAAAAGGAACGAAGCAAGCATGTTTTCATGTCGGATGGCGGAGAATATCGATCTGTCAGCTGATTATAATGGGTGGGATCAGTATGTAAGCGCTGTTTATTCATCAATCTCTCCTCCGTTTGCATTGGGCCTTTCGTGATGAGTCGTTGATCCTGCTTTGATATAAATCTCTCGCTCACCCGGACGTGGATGATGGGAAAGATCAGAAGGAATCATTTGTTGATGTTTCATGGTCATAATTCCACTTCCTTTACCATGCGAGTATGCCATGATAACAAAAAAACTATGCAGCTTATTGGGCTGCATAGTATGGTGCGTGCATATGATTAAAATGGAATGTTGACAGCATGGCGCGGATGCGGTAAAATAAGGATTCAACTCTTACGAAAAAACATTTTGGGGTGTATAAAAGAATGGAATTGGTATTGGTTGCAATTGGTCTTTCAATGGACGCATTTGCAGTTGCGCTATGCAAAGGTTTGGGAATGAAAAAGTTAAACCTTGTGCACGCAGCAGTAATTGCATTGTTTTTCGGCGTTTTTCAGAGCATCATGCCTCTGATTGGCTGGTTTTTAGGAACACAATTCGAGGCGATTATCACACCGATTGATCATTGGATTGCGTTTGTACTGCTGGGCTATATCGGCGGTAAAATGATATGGGATGCGTTCCATGAAAAAGACGACGAGCTCGATTGCAAAATCGAGCAAACTCTGAACTATAAAGAGCTGTTCGTGCTTGCGATTGCAACGAGCATTGATGCACTCGCTGTTGGCATTACACTATCAGCCTTTATCACAACCAGCATTGGTGTAGCCGTTACGCTCATTGGTGTGATTACCTTTGCACTTTCCTTTGTCGGCGTGTGGATTGGCAATAAATTCGGCACTCGTTTTCAGAAAAAAACCGAAGTGTTTGGCGGCGTAGTGCTGATTTTAATTGGCACAAAAGTGCTGCTTGAGCATTTGAAAATACTAGGATAATGACGAATCATCTGTCTCGTCATCGGCAGGACTGTTAAAGTTTGGTTGAAACCAATCTGTGCTTTTGAGCTCTTTTAGCTGATCACGCGAGATGATGGTGTTTGTACCCAAACAAGCATTGCATCGATAATTGCAATGCGGGCATACACAGGCTTGCCCATCGGTTTCGGATTGAACCATATATCCTTGACAATGCGGACATCCACAGCGCATAATAAATCCCTCCTATATACCAATTTATTCTATCACAGCATATGGCGAAATGCAAAAGACAATCAACATTGCAGTCAGGATTTACTTTGGAGGTAACGATGCAAAACAAGAAGAAAACTGCGGTTTTGGCAATGCTTCTGGTCAGCTTGCTGCTCTTTGCAGGCTGCAAGCAAAACCCATCGGAGGAGCAATTGTTTTCAAAGCTTATTGCGCATTTTGAAGACCGAGGATATCCATGCGATAAGATCCCGCTCGCGCAAAGCACAGAAACAATGGATGTTCCGATCGCGGATGCGAGCAGTTGGTATTTGTGCACAATGGGGCAAGAACAAGTGCTTATCTATTTTGATGAAAGCAACCGCGCAGATTATCTTGCAAGCCAGATCGATCAAGAACAATATGGACATGTTGCGACCTATGGTCTTCGCTTTATTGTGAATTACCGCGGAGAGGACGCAGGGATTCTGGAAGCAATGGATGCAATGCCGTCCTAAATGACGAAGCATATCATGATAAAACCGCTTATCCACACAGCTGATGTGAGATAAGCGGTTTTTGCTATTAAAAGCTCTTGCTCAATGTATTTAGTTCTTCTTGGGTTAAGTATCGCCATTGACCGACCTTCAGATTTCCGAGATGGATGTTCATGATCCTGATACGGCGCAGCACCGTCACCCGATAACCAAGCTCGCTGCACATGCGCCTGATCTGGCGGTTCAGCCCCTGAGTGAGGATGATTTTAAAGGTGCGAGGGGTTAGCTGCTGCACGACACATCGCTTGGTGAATTCACGCGCTTTGCTGCGCATGTTTGTGATTTCAACCCCCGCACTCATTTTTTTGATGAAGCTTGGGTGAATTTCATCGCTTACCTCAACAATATATTCTTTCTCATGGTTGTTTTCAGCGCGCAGAATCTTGTTGACAATATCGCCATCGGAAGTGAGCAAAATAAGTCCGGATGAATCTTTGTCAAGTCGACCTATGGGAAAAATGCGGTGATAGGGGTAATCCATGAAGTCCACAATATTGCCATCAATCGCCTGATCGACCGTGCAGGTGATGCCGATGGGCTTGTTCAGGGCGATATATACATGGGCTTGTGCTGCGGCGATTCGCTGCCTGTCCACTTGTACAGTTTGCCCGGGAAACACTTTGGAGCCCTGCACTGCAAGTTGCCCATCAATGGTGACGCGTCTTTCGTCAACGAGCCTGTCAGCCTCCCGTCTGGAACAGAAGCCTGATGCAGTCAAGTATTTATTGATACGAAAGGACTCCCTCTCCTCGTGCTCAAGAGATTGTCTTTTCGTGTTTGACGGTTGTTTTAGTTGGAATGCTCTATTCATGGTATCTCTTTTCTACTTGAATTAATGATGCGAATGGAATTGTCTGCATTAGGCAACTTCCTTACGATCAAGGATGACGCGAATGATAATG
>LFRM01189779.1_pt1 | contig 15287 bp, 13 predicted proteins | sample 618341 | NCBI WGS metagenome assembly LFRM01 (sample SAMN03654438, study PRJNA283298) | anaerobic digester metagenome | isolation source: pool of bioreactors CSTR01a, CSTR02a, and CSTR03a thermophilic anaerobic... | place: Denmark: Kgs. Lyngby | collected 2014-05-21 | reverse complement strand
GGTAACCGTCTGCGTTGGAGATACAACCTCAAAGGTGAAATGGGAGGTAAAACCGGTACAACAAACAACAACTCCGACGGATGGTTTATGTCGTTCACGCCCGAACTCGTAGCAGGCTGCTGGGTAGGTGGAGAAGAAAGATCAATCCATTTCGATAGGATGGCTTACGGTCAAGGGGCCAGCATGGCACTCCCTATTCACGGACTCTTTTATCAAAAAGTATATGCCGACCCCGATCTTAATTACAAAGACAATGGCAAGTTCGATATCCCTGAAGGATACAACCCCTGTGAAGGAAACGAACGTTACTCACCCGACTTCTACCAAAGCACAGAGCCGATTAATAGTCAGGGTATAGATGATATATTTAATTAAACGAGGCACTTAAATATAGAACTAACTCTATCAAACTTGATGTTTTATTATTTCCACTAAGACTCATTGTTTGTCTAGTAATATAATATTGCTTACTTTAGGAGAGGAAAAGAGAAATCAGCTAAATTATAAGACAATGAAATCAACAGCAATAATAAAAAAGAACTTGATCTCTCGAATTGAAAGCTCTAATGACGAAAGATTCTTAATAGCTCTTCAAACAATATTTGATAGTACTGAGCAAGAATTATATACACCCAGTTCTAAAGAATTAGAATCAATAGAAGCGGGTAGAAAGGATATAGAAGAAGGAAAATACAAGCCTCATTATGATGTTATGAAAGATGTAGCAGAATGGTTAAAGGAAAAAAGATAATTCTTTCTTTTTGGGATAACAGACAAAGTCCAGATAAAAGAATTGATATAAAATAAAGATTTAAAAACCAAACGGGGAAGTCGTAAATGACCTCCCCGTTTTTTTTCTTATAAACTACTTTTTACCAGACGCAGTCACATAAACTGCGTTGTCAGGTGCTGGTCCATCGTATGATTTAACACCTTCACCCTGTAAACGGAATACAACCGGCAAGCTCCTTACAGATATTGTAGCTTCTCCATCAATCGTAGTAGGAGTCCAGTCTGGCATTTGATCAATTAATCGTTGCACTTCCTTTTCTAACGAAGGATCAACCCCTTCAACTATATCAATGAAATCTGCCTTCCCACTAGAAAGTATACGATATCTTGCAACCACCAATCCCTGTATACCATTCTCTTGTGCTATAACAGGATATCTTACATTGTCTGCCAGATATTTCATATATGCATCATTTCCACCCGGAAATTTAGCTTCTACTACACTATCCTTTATTCTTTGAAATTCCTGCTTTTGTGCTTCGCTTAGTGGTTCATTATTTAACTTAAAAGTAACCGGAAGGGTATACCTTACATTAACAGCCTGACCACGTTGCATTCCCGGCTTCCATTTGGGCATCTGTTCGATAACGCGAACAGCTTCTTTATCGATAGAAGGATCAACACCTCTTGCTACTTTAACATCGGTAATACTACCATCTTTTCTTACTAAAAAATCACAGATTACCCTTCCTTGAATACCATTTTCTTTAGCTATAACAGGATAACTAACATTGTCAGCCAAATATTTCATCATTGCATCATTTCCACCCGGAAACTCAGGTTGTTCTTCAACCACCACAAATATTTCATTAGTTTCGGCACTATCTTGTGGAGTATCTGGTATATTTGAAGTAGCTTTTTTAGGGAACTTATACATAAGGCTAGTTTGACTACCAAAACCCACTACAACTACTCCGTTATCGGGTGTCGGTCCATCATATGATTCAACTCCTTCACCCTGTAATCTAAATATAACCGGAATTTCTGTTGTCATCTCACCATTAGAAGATTTCAGCTTGTTTATTACAAGTTCTTCTGTCTTATAACCAATAAATGAAATATCAATAGAACCATCATTAGAAGGTACCTTGAGTTGAAAGTTACCATTTGAATCAGTAATCGTGCCCATATTTGTTCCTTTTAATACTACTGATGCACCTTGAATAGGAATGGACCTGTCGTCATTAACTTTGCCCGAAATTAAGAATGTGTTTTCTGTTTTCATTTCTGATGTTCCTGCTACATCTCTAAGTGCTCCCTTTATTACCCTATACACTTCGTCACTTAAAATTGACTCTTCCTTTGAATCAGGAGTCGCTTTAACACTAACAATTTGCCATTCACGGTTGTATTTCAAAGAGGCTTTAACCAATCCCTTAACACCTTTTTCTTGAGCAGTTGCCGGATACTTTATATTTTCAACTATATACTTCATAAATCTATCCTGACCACCGGGAAGGGCTATTGTTTGCTGAATACTTGCAGTAACAGACATATCTACTAGGTTGGGCATTAATTCATCAATAATAACCTTCGCCCCTCTTTCAGATGTATCATCATCAGAATCCATTGGTGCATTCAATCTAAATACTACCGGTAATGTAAACCTTACGTCTACTTCTTTGCCACGCTGTTTGCCCGGCTTCCATTTAGGCATTGACTCAATCACTCTCACAGCCTCGGCATCAATTGATGGATCAACTCCCCGAACAATATTAACATCATCAATGCTGCCATCTTTATTCACAACGAAGTTAACAATCACCCTTCCTTGAATTCCATTTTCTTTAGCTATTACAGGATATCTAACACTGTCTGCCAAAAATTTCTTCATTGGTTCAACCCCACCGGGATATTCCGGCTGTTGTTCAACCACTACAAATATCTCTTCAGTAACTTCTTTTTTAACTGGAGGGGGCTCATTTACATTTTGCTCATTCTCTCCCGCATAAACACTATTTGCTGCAATGAGTACAAAAAACATTGGCAGCATAAGCAGGTATTTTGCTAGCTTAAGCGAAGAAGATTTGGTTTTATTCATCATCATAATTCTCTGTTTTAATTGTGATACATTAAAGTTATTTACTATCTGAACTGCAGTTTCATGATAAGTCAGTCTTAAAAGATGGTATTGATATTCACGGCTATCCACCCCTTCCCTAAGTACTCCCTTGTCGGCAAGATACTCAAGATTCATAGCCATTTCTCGTTTAAAAATCCACACAAAAGGGTTGCACCAGCTAACAAGCAACAATACTTCAATTAGCATTATGTCAAGTGAGTGTTTTCCTTTTACATGTGTTTGTTCATGTATAATAATTTGATTAAGCTCCTCTTCGCTGTGCTTTTCTGTATTAATAAAAACCATACCAAAGAAAGAAAATGGGGTAATATCAGTCTTCAAATCATACACTTCAACACCCGATACAGATACTTTTTTACTCTTAACACGCATTCTAAAAATTGAGATTAGCTGCCATAAGAACCGAGAAATAAAAAAGAGAGTTCCTGCAATATAAACAACTGTTATTACTTGCTTCCAAGGAATACTAAATGAATTATCAACTTCTTCTGGCTGCTCTAACACCATTTGCATAGTTGGAGCTTCAAAGAAAACCGCAGCTTCGACAGCCTTTGGCTCGTCCTTCATAAAATTAAAAACGTCGCTCAGTCCAGGTACAACCAGTAAAGGATAAAGCAGTGAGAAAGCGATACTTGAAATAAAATAGAACCTTCTCAAATGCAGAAATGTATCTCTCTTAAACAGAAATGCATATAAGAGATAAAACAGCACCAAAGCAAGGTTTACTTGAATAAGATAGATAATTAAAGGGTGCATATCTTTTTGTTTTAATGGTTTATCATTATCACTTCTTGCTCTTTTCTATTAGCCTCAAAATCTCATTAAGATCCTCGGCACTAACCTTTTGCTCTTTAGCAAAGAAAGAAACCAGCTCTTTATATGAGTTATCGAAATAACTCTTTACCACGTCAGACAAGAAGTGTCTCTTATAAGCCGCTTCTGTAATCTTGGGCTTATATACTTTTACATTACCAAATCGCCTCATAGTTAAATAGCCCTTATTCTCGAGATTATTAAAAATTGATGCAACAGTTGTATATGGTTGCTTGGGCTCTTCCATTTTATCAACTACATCCTTAATCGCACATTCGTTTAGTTGCCACACATGCAACATCACAGTCTCTTCTTGAGGGGTTAATCGCTCCATAATATTTTATATTAATTGCAACTACAATATTACAACATCACAAATGTACGAACTTTTCGTAACTATCAAATAGATTCGTATACTTTTATTGTTAAATAAATGTAATCAATTGAATAGTAGAAAGTACTTATCTGAAATTTATAGCACAAACACCGTCATTTTTTGTTTCTGCCTTTATAAGCATTAAATACAGAGCAAGCACCGACATTCTCCCAACATCCTCCTGATCCTCCTCGAAAATTTTATGGAGAATAAAGACTTGGTCAGAACTAAATTGGGGTTATCTGCAGAGTAAAGATTTAATCGAGTAGGAAGTAGTCATGTATCAATGAGGATGTTTTCTACATATATATGCGAATTAAACAACATATTACTAAATTACTGCATCTATACCTTTATTATTTACTATATTTGCAAAGCATTAAACTTATAAAGCTATTAATATGTCGAATTTTCCAACCTTACTCCACCGAAGAGATACTTATATTGAGCGCATAAAGCCATTTATGCAGACACCTATCGTAAAAGTAATGATTGGCCATCGAAGGGTAGGCAAGAGCTATATTCTTTATCAACTTATTAACGAAATAAGAAATAAAGAGCATGATGCCAACATCATATATATCAACAAGGAAGACATTGCTTATGTGGATATTGTGTCTTCAAAAGACCTGCATGATTATATTGTAACTCGATTAATGAGTAAAAGGAAAAACTACATTTTTATAGATGAAATTCAAGAAATAGAAGATTTCAAAGTTGCCATACGCTCCATGGCATTGAACGACAGTAATGACATCTACATTACTGGAAGCAACTCAGAGATGTTTTCGAGCGATTTGGCAAACGAACTTGGAGGCAGGTATGTTGAATTTAAGATATACAGCCTTTCCTATATGGAGTTTCTGGACTTTCACAAATTGAATAATGACGATGAATCTCTGGAAAAATACAACCGTTTCGGTGGCTTACCTTACCTAATTCACCTGCCAATGCGTGAAGAGGTGGTAATGGAATACATTCGTTCGGTTTATTCAACCATAGTTCTTCGTGATGTTGTTGCTCGCAATAATATACGCAATACAGCCTTTTTGGAACAACTAATCCGTTTCTTGGCAGATAATATCGGAAGTCTTTTTTCTTCGAAAAGTATCAGTGATTTTTTGAAAAGTCAAAACATACGAATGTCGCCAACATTGGTATCTGAATATGCAGACTCTCTGGCTTCAGCATTTGTGGTTCATCGCTTAGGACGTTATGATATTATTGGGAAACGTTTATTTGAACGTGGTGAAAAGTACTTTTTCGAAAATATGGGAATCCGCAATGTGGTGGCGGGCTACAAACCGCAAGACAGAGCAAAACGACTGGAAAATATTGTTTGCAATCATTTATTTTATTGTGGCTATGAGGTAACTGTAGGAACACTTTTGACCGAGGAAATCGATTTTGTTTGTACACGAGCCGGTGAAACATTATATGTACAGGTAGCGGTAGAATTGTCTAAACCCGAAACTATCGCCAGAGAGTTTGGCAATTTGTTGAAGATAAAAGATAATTATCCCAAAATAGTAGTATCTGGTGAACGTTCATTCGAAAATACTTATAAGGGAATAGAACACATTTACATTCGAGATTTTTTGACTTCTTCTGTTACTCCTAAAATTGTGTAAACAAAGAAATCATTACTCTATCCCTGACATAGACGATTCAAAAAAGGAGAGAATCACCAAAGTGAAACTCTCCCTTTCCTATTATTATTTTTAAATTAAAGAGTAGTTTATGTTGTTATATACCTGTAGTTAATATTGCAAAACATGTAGTTTACGTTGTTTTATACGTAGTTAATATTGCAAAACATGTAGTTTATGTTGTTTTATACATGTAACTAATAGTGAAATACATGTAGCGCACATTTTTTTTATAGTTGGCTTTCGAAGTCCTGCATACACTTCACTAATGCTTCAACCGCTTCTCGGGGGCATGCATTGTAAATTGATGCACGGAAACCACCAACCGAACGGTGACCTTTTATACCAACCATTCCTTGGTCTGTTGCAAACTTTAAGAATTCGGCCTCTTTATCTTTGTACTCATCGCTCATAACAAAGCAAACATTCATTATAGAACGGTCTTCTTTGGCAGCAGTACCAACAAAAAGTTTATTCCTGTCTATCTCGTCATACAAAATAGCAGCCTTTTCTTTGTTGAATTTATGTATAGCTTCTAGTCCGCCCTGCTCTTTCACCCACTTGAGTGTTTCGTGCATAACAAAAACCGAGAATACGGGGGGAGTGTTAAACATCGACTGGTTTTTCTCTGAGTCGCTTATATGCGTGCGGTAGTCTACCATACTTTGAATGGGGCGACCGGTTTGCCCTAGCAAATCTTCGCGAACAATAACAAATGCTACACCTGCTGGGCCAACGTTCTTTTGAGCACCACCATAGATAACACCGTATTTAGAGATATCTATTGGGCGACTTAAAATATCTGATGACATGTCGGCAACCAATGGAATGGGGCTATCTATATCTTCATGTAGCTCGGTGCCGTAAATTGTATTGTTGGTTGTAATATGAAAATAATCTGCATCGGCAGGGATTGTATAATCTTTAGGTATATACGAATAGTTTTTATCTTCTGAAGAGGCAATTACATCTACCTCGCCATAAAACTTAGCCTCTTTAATTGCTTTTTTTGCCCATACACCTGTTTGCAAGTAAGCAGCTTTTTTCTTCATCAGGTTGGCAGGCAATGTAAAAAACTGTGTGCTTGCTCCTCCTCCTAGAAATAGTACATGATAACCTTCGGGTACGTTAAGAAGCTCTTTCCAAAGATCGCGGGTTTCTTGCATAATACGCTCCCAGCCAGGAGTACGGTGTGATATCTCGAGAATGCCTATCCCTGTATTATCAAAATTTCGTATAGCATCAATAGCAGATTCAACTGCTTGTCTGGGGAGAACACAAGGTCCTGCATTAAAATTGTACTTTTCCATTGATTTATAAGTTTTATAGAGTTTGTTCTTAATTTATATTGGTAAAGTCTTAACTGTTAACCTTAAAACGATTATCACCATTTTTTAAGAATGCAACAATCTGATGTGCCGATGCGATACCAGCATTACGGTTTGCTTCAGTTGTTTGAGCACCTGATTTTTTAGGAGTAGAAAAATATCGTGTAGGAAATTTAGCAAGAAACTCTTTATGCCTGTCGGGCTTGACATCCGTAGCATATTGAAATGATGGTCGCTCCTCCATAATACGGATTAAATCCTCCTCAACAATAAGCTCTTTTCTTGCAGTATTTATAAGCAGTCCGTCTTGAGGTAGATATGCTAACAGATTATAATTAACAATGTTGCGAGTGTCTTCTACCAGAGGCATATGCAGCGATACAATATCGCTATTTTCAAATAATTCTCTATTGCTATAAGCGGTAATAACGCCATACTCACCCTCTTTTCTGAGATCGTCGTGAGTAAGTGTGGGAGAGAAAGCATAAACTGGCATATTAAAGCCTCTTGCTATTCTTGCAACTTTTTTGGCAACATTACCAAAAGCATATAATCCTAATCGCCTGTTTTTCAATTCACGACCCACAGATCCATCAAACTGATTTCTCTGCACATAAATCATCATTCCATAAACAAGCTCTGCAACCGCGTTGGCATTCTGTCCGGGAGTATTCATCACACAAATATCTCTTTCATTTGCAGCTAGTATATTAACATTATCATAACCTGCTCCGGCTCTTACAATTATTTTTAGTTTAGGAGCATTATTAATGATCTCGGCGTCAATAACATCGCTTCTAACAATCATTGCGTCCACGTCAACTAAAGCATCAAGCAATTGCGACTTTTCGCTGTAATTTTCTAGTTTTTCAAATGTGTATCCTGCCGACTCTATGACATTTTGGATACCATTTACAGCTTGTGATGCAAAGGGCTTACTTGTTGCCAAAAGTACTTTCATATTGTAACCTATTTAATAAAATTTGTTGGAATTATTGGTTCAATTATCTTAACGAAATTGTGCTACCTCTAAAATATTTAAGTTACAAATTTACTAACTTATATGTAACAAAAAACGAAATCGGTAGAAATTAACAGACAAAGTAAAGAAATCATTCAATTTAAAAAGATATTTGTTCAGAAAACCTAATCGTACTATCTTTGTGAATGCACACATATCTCATAACTCTATGAATAGTCCCTACCCTTCTACATTATTAGAAAATGCTGTAAACGAATTTGCAAAACTCCCCGGTATAGGGAAGAAATCGGCACTTAGGCTTGTACTACATCTGCTAAGGCAAGATGAAGCAAAAGTGGTGAATTTTGCCGAAGCAATTGTAAAGCTTAAACAAGAGGTAAAGTATTGCAAAAAATGTAATAACATTTCGGATACCGACCTATGCGAAATATGCTCTGATGGTAGTCGCAATAAATCTCTGATATGTGTTGTAGAAAACATAAAAGAGGTAATGGCAATAGAAAGAACCGGTCAGTTTAAAGGCCTTTACCACGTGCTGGGCGGCATTATCTCACCAATTGATGGGGTTGGTCCTTCCGACTTAGAAATAGCTAGCCTGGAGGAGAGAGTAAAAAGAGGAGAAATAGAAGAGTTGGTACTTGCCCTAAGCGCAACAATGGAAGGAGACACAACCAATTTCTACATCTTCCGCAAGCTTCAACCCTACAATGTAAAGGTAAGTATAATTGCCAGAGGTGTTTCGATAGGTGATGAAATTGAGTATGCAGATGAAGTTACACTTGGGCGATCTATTTTAAACAGAACTCCATTTGATGAATCTTATAAACTTGGTTCGAAATGATAGAGACTAATAAAAAACTAGACGCCACCATTAAGCTGTTGAGAAAACACTATCGTTTAAACATTATTATTCTTATAATACTGTTTATACTAGCAATGTTTAAGTTAATACCATTTTTTGCGGAGAAGCATATTGTTAATATAATTATCGAGAGATACATTATTGTAATAACAATTATAGCCATACCCGGCATATTAAAACTATTTGCCCACCTTTTAAGTAAAGTGCCACAAGGAGTGGATATTGATCTTGCTATCAATAAATATAAAAAAGCCTTTTATACTCGTCTATACACTATAAGTTCACTATCGCTTTTAAATATAATATTGTATGACTATTCGGGCAATATGAATTTTTTCTGGATAACTACTGTGCTCTTCCTGCTATTTATATATTGTAAACCTTCGTTTCCCGAATTGGAGAAGCTTGTGAGGCCTGTTGAGGAAATAGAGGAAGATAATGAAGATTATTTAGGACAAGAAGGGTTAAATGATGAACAAGATGAATTAGGAACTGAGCAGGATGAGATGGATCTTGAGCAGGATGAGATGGATCCAAAACGGGATAATGTATATACAAATCAAGATGGTGTAAATACAAATCAGGAAATTATAGATCCCGTAAGGGACATATAGCTCGATAATAATTGTGTAACAATGAACAAATTACTTGAAAATAGCAATATCCGTTTGCGAGCACCTGAGCCCGAGGATTTAGAAATTCTATATAAATGGGAAAACGACACCTCACTTTGGGAATATGGTGCATCTATAACTCCTTATTCGAGATTCGACCTAAAGCAGTATATACTTGATACTAAACATGATATTTACAGTGATAAGCAGTTGAGGTTGATGGCTGTAAACAAAACGGATGGTGCTATTATTGGGGCTGTTGATCTTTACGACTTTGATCCTTTTCATCGCAGAGCTGGAGTTGGAATTCTTATCGATACCAAATACAGAGAACAGGGTTATGGCTTAATGGTTTTGAATATACTAGAACAGTATGCATTTAGTTTTTTGAACCTTAAACAGTTGTACGCTATGATTCCCGAAAAAAATATAGGAAGCAGAGAGCTGTTTACCAAAGCAGAATACACACATACAGGCAATTTAAATGAATGGTTGTCGAAAGGCAATTTATTTGAGAATGTGCTAGTTATGCAAAGAATAAATAAGAGAGTTTGATTAATTATTTAATAAATAAATATCGTTCCAGATGCAAGAGGACATACAAAAAGCTATTGAGGTTTTAAAAGCGGGAGGAATTATTCTTTACCCCACAGACACTATATGGGGAATTGGTTGCGATGCCACCAATGAAGAGGCTGTAAAAAAAATATATGAGCTTAAGCAGCGCGATGATAGTAAATCGATGATAATTTTAATGGATAATCCAGCTAAGCTTCAGACTTATGTGCAGGAGGTTCCTGATATTGCATGGGATCTTATTGAACTTACCGACACACCACTTACAATTATATTTGATGGTGCAAAAAATCTGGCTACTAACCTTGCTGCAGAAGATGGCTCAATTGGCATTAGAATTACCGATGAGCTATTCTCGCGTGAGCTGTGCAAACGGTTTAATAAGCCTATAGTTTCAACATCTGCCAACATAAGTGGTGAGCCCTCTCCAAACACCTTCACCAAAATATCTGCTTCAATAAAAGATGGTGTAGACTATGTAGTAAATTACAGAAAGAAGGAGAATAAAGCAGCTAAGCCATCGGGAATACTTAAACTTGGAAAAGACGGAACCATCAAAATAATAAGAAAATAATTGAACATAATTAAAAGGGTAGTTAATATCCTTTTTTGTTTAGATGCCTAAATTATTATCTTTGTTCAAAAAGGACTTAAAAATTATAAATGCAATTGAAAGAGCTTTACAACAGATTTCTACTTTGGCGCGATGCCCATATAAAAGAAAGACACTTTCTGCTGATAGTCTGTTTTTTGGTGGGCATACTAACCGCCTTTGCCGCATATGTTCTTAAACTAGCAATTAATTTTTTTCATGTTTTCCTAACAGAAAACTTCAGCCAGGCAAACCTCAACTACTCATACCTTCTTTTTCCTATCGTGGGTATATTGGTTGCCAGTTTGTATGTTAGATATATAGTAAAGGACGACATAAGTCATGGTGTAACAAAAATACTTTTTGCTATTTCACAACGCAAAAGCAGGATAAAACCACACAATATGCACTCGTCTCTAGTGGCAAGTTCTATTACCATTGGCTTTGGTGGTTCTGTTGGAGCAGAGGCACCCATAGTGCTCACCGGCTCTGCTATTGGATCCAACCTAGGCAGGTATTTTAAGCTTGAACAACACAGCCTGATGATTTTGGTTGGTTGCGGAGCAGCAGGTGCCATTGCAGGGATCTTTAAAGCACCCATTGCAGGGATACTATTTGTTATTGAGGTGTTGCTGCTAGACCTAACTATGTCATCGATACTGCCACTACTTGTAACTGCTGTTACCGCCACAGTGGTATCATACCTACTAACAGGTATGGACGCCATGTTTGCCTATACACTTGTTGAGCAGTTTACGCTAGACCGCATACCTTATGTAATTTTACTTGGTATAATTTGTGGAATACTATCGCTATATGTAATTAGATGTATGAGTTGGCTTGAAAGCATCTTTCATAGTTTGCCACAGTGGAAGAGATTTGTACTTGGTGGTGTTATGCTTAGTATTTTGATATTCCTTTTCCCGCCTCTATTTGGTGAAGGTTATAATACAATAAACACCCTTCTTGCAGGAGGAGATTCATTTACTAGCCTTACAAACGAGAGTTTTTTCTATAACTTAGAGAGCAGATGGGCTATAATAGTATTCCTTATACTTGTTCTTCTTTTTAAAGTATTTGCAACTAGCGCCACCAACGGAGGAGGTGGTACGGGAGGGGTATTTGCTCCTACTCTGTTTTTGGGATGTATAGTGGGGTTTGTATTCTCATACACACTGAATCAACTAGGATATACAGCATACCTTCCTCAAGAGAACTTTGCACTGATGGGAATGTCGGGTGTTATGGCTGGTGTTATGCATGCACCCCTAACTGGTATGTTCTTGATTGTGGAGCTTACTGGTGGATATGACATGTTTTTACCCTTAATGATAGTTTCATTGGTTTCATACGGCACAATATTAATTTTTGAAAAGCATAGTATATACGCTATACGCCTTGCAAAAAGGGGAGAGCTAATAACTCATCATAAGGATAAAGCTGTACTCACATTCCTGAAGATAGAAGATTTGCTTGAAAAAAATATACCCACCGTTACACCTGACATGACATTGGGTGATATGGTAAAGGTAATATCAAATTCAAACAGAAATATATTCCCTGTAGTTGACAATGACAATATTCTTCTTGGGTTGGTTTTGATGAATGATATACGTAATATCATGTTCCGCCCCGAGCTGTATGAGAAATTTACGGTTGAGAAATTTATGGTAGGTACTCCTGCAAAAATTGATATAAACAACAGTATGGAGGAGGTTATGGATACATTTGAAACTACCAAAGCATGGAACCTGCCTGTTGTTAATGAACAAGGTGAATATGTGGGTTTGCTTTCACAATCATCAGTATTTAACTCTTATAGAGAAGTGTTGGTAGAGAACTATTCGCAGGAGGATGAGTAAATTGGTTATTATGAAAAAAGAAGATTTAAGAATATTGTTTATGGGCACTCCTGAGTTTGCGGTTGAGTCGCTTAAAACACTGATGGAAAACAACTACAACGTTGTAGCTGTTGTTACTATGCCCGATAAGCCCGCAGGGAGAGGATATAAACTTCAAGCATCTCCTGTAAAGCAGTATGCACTAGAAAATGGGTTAACAGTATTGCAACCAGAAAAATTAAAAGATGAGAGTTTTATAGCTCAGTTAAAAGAGTTGAGAGTAGATCTTCAGGTGGTGGTTGCTTTTAGGATGCTTCCTGAAGTTGTTTGGAGCATGCCATCTAAGGGTACCTTCAACCTGCACTCATCGCTACTTCCACAGTATAGGGGAGCAGCACCCATAAATTGGGCAATAATAAATGGTGAGAAAGAGACTGGTGTAACTACATTTTTTCTATCGCATGAAATAGACACTGGTGATATTATCTTTAGAGAAAAAACCACTATAAGCACAACTGATAATGCTGAGACGCTTCACGACAGATTGATGGTGATGGGTGCTAAGCTGGTATTGAAGACCGTTGACGCTGTTATTGACAACTCTGTGACAAGCATTCCGCAGGATGAATTGAAGGCAGGTGAATTGGAATTAAAACCTGCACCAAAGATCTTTAAAGATGATTGCAGAGTAAACTGGAATAAAAATAGGGAAGAGATATTCAACTTCATAAGAGGCTTATCGCCCTACCCCGCTGCATGGACAGAGTTACACCGAACCGATACTGATGAAGTTCTTAGGGTAAAGCTATTTGCTAGTATATTAACTGAAGAAGTAGAGTCGATTGCACTAGAAAATGGCTCAATTATAACCGACAACAAAAGCTATATAAATGTGGTAACCGCAAACGGATTGGTTAGTATTACTGATTTACAGCTTTCGGGCAAAAAGCGTATGAATACCATCGATTTCTTAAATGGATACAAATTAAATGAAAGCGATTATTTAAAATAATGGCTTGATTGTTACCACCTATAATTTAGTCCGAAACTTAAGGTTTGATTAAATTGCCAGTATTTTAAATCTGCATCTGCAGGCACACTATCATCGAACCTCACATTAAGATGTAATCTTGTTGAGAATGCATTACTCAAAGACATATTAAGAGTATTCTCAAATTCTGTTGTCACCTTGTCGTAGCTTGAAAAGTAGGTTAAGCGAGAATCCCACGAAATATAGCGTGTAATATTATATTTTAGTATTGATGTGATAGTAGAACCAAAATCGTGCAGAGATTTATCACCCTCGGGAATACCATATCGCACAACATTAACAGAGTCGTGCCCAACATATCTATAGTTTATTGATATAGGTGCTATTGCTAAATCCCACCTGATATTTCTATGACGTACTTTCTCTGAATTTTTAGTTACAACATATTTCAAACCGACACCGGCATTTACATATAAAGGTGCAAGAAATGCAGAACGAATTTCAGTAGAATTAGCTGGATAACCTTTAAAGAATTGAGACTTTGCCTCCATATTCATAGAGTACGACCATCCTTTTAAAAATGCATCAACACCAAAATCGCCATAGTAACGAAGAAGGTCGTTACCTATTCTATACTGTCTCAGTGAGTCGTCGGGAGCATTAAACACAGACAATCTCCATTCAAAAGTATTATTAAACCTCAACTTTTCTTTTCGGTAATTAGCTCTTAAAACATGATTACTATTAAAATTTAGATTGTTAGTACCCCCTTTATGCCAATTATCGGAGAAATGATTTTGAGCAAACTGAAACGAATGTTCACCTGAACGAACCCAATACTTTCTCTTTATTGTTACTACATCAACACCAGGAGCTTCTAGTGAAAAAGCTGTTTCAGACTCTAATAGCTTTTTAAATGGATTGAATGTTTCTTTAACATCTTCATCACTACTTCTGACAGTGGGAAGTGAATCGAAGTTATATACAGAATATTTTACTCTATCGGGATAGTCCCTATAATAATCGCGTCTTACTCTTTGTATAAAATCTATATGTTCTAGCCTGGGTGCAAATGTAATCTCCTGAGGGATAAGCTTTCCTTTATCATCATCATCTTCTAAAGAAAAGAATGATATCTCGCGAGGAAGCATTTTACCATCATAAATCATTTGAAGAAAAAGAGGGTTGTAAAAAAGCGTATCGTTAAACGTTAAACCACTTAATGAGTATTGGTTTTGATAATATTCGGGAAGTTGCAACGTACCATTTGCTTTCCTGTTGTAAATTGAATCTAAAGGGTTTCTACTTACAAAGGGGGGGATAACTGGAACAATTATTGAATCTTTATTAGGTGTTGGAATTAATATCGTATCGAGAGGTATTGTATCAATTAGTATAGTGTCAAGAGATATAGAGTCAAGAGGTATAGAATCGGGCAAAACCTCCTCTGGTGACACAAAAGACTCCCTCACTGTTGTTTGCTGTTGTATCTGACGACTGACATCCGTTATATTTTCAAACAGATTAAGAGTGTCGGGTACCTGGAAAGCTTCAGAGGCAATAATAGCCAATGATAAAACTGAGAAGGTAAAATAAAATATAAGATGTTTCATATTTGTTGCAAGCTAGACTTTAATGCAAAGATACTAAAATTTCATTTATCACATGAAGAATTAAAACCATTATAACCACAATACTGTTCATTTTAAACAGAGATATAAAAACAAACTAAAAAAAATGATACATTTGCATAAGATTAATCTAAAAAATAAAAATTCAAAGAAATGA
>LFRM01103934.1_pt2 | contig 15292 bp, 17 predicted proteins | sample 618341 | NCBI WGS metagenome assembly LFRM01 (sample SAMN03654438, study PRJNA283298) | anaerobic digester metagenome | isolation source: pool of bioreactors CSTR01a, CSTR02a, and CSTR03a thermophilic anaerobic... | place: Denmark: Kgs. Lyngby | collected 2014-05-21 | reverse complement strand
TCCGTTTTTTCCAGGAGTTCCAGGGCATCTTTATAACCCAGGCCTGCTTTTTCTTTTAAGATCTCTACCTGCTCAAGGGTAATTTGCATATGAACCGATCCTTTCAACTAGACTATTTTTATTCTGATGCATTGTCTGTTTTTTTATCCTTTTCCCCTGTGTTAAGTTTTTCCAAAAAAGAGAGGCCTTTGAAGGGGCCCGTACCCGTCCACTGCATTAAAAAATGACGCGTAAAATGCCCCAGTTCTTTTTTTTGGGCTTCCGTAGCCCGTAAATTAAGAATTTTGGCGGTGGACGATAAATTTAAAAGCCTGGCAGCCAGGGCATGGGTGCCGTTGGAAATTAAAAAAACAGCCCCTTCCTGGGGACGGCATCTCTCACAGAAAACTCCTCCGGAGCCGGCGCTCCAAAAAAACGGCCCTCTGGAATCACCGCAGTAAAGGCAATCTTTAAAGTGCGGGCGGTAACCGAGCATGGAGAGCAGCCTTAACTCGTAATACCGGGCTAAAATTTCCCTGTCGGCGCCGTTGCCGTCAAGTCCCCGCCAGCAGTCCAACAGGAGATTGAATACAGAGGCGTGGGGTTCGCCTTCTTCTACCAGTTTATCCAGGAGTTCACAGAAATACATACCGTACGTATAATCCTCTATATTTAAGCTGATGTTGCGAAAGGTGTGCTCGATCTCCAGCTGCGTCACCGTATAAAGGGATTTTCCCGCATGTAATAAAAAGGAGGCGCAGGTAAAGTAATCCACTCCTGCGGCCAGCTTGCTTTTGATCTTGCGTGCTCCGGGAGCGACGGCGCTCAGCTTGCCTTTTTCCCAGCTAAAGAGTCTCAGCAGCCTGTCTCTCTCCCCCAGAGGCCGGGAACCCAAAACAAGAGCCCTGGTCTTTAGCAGCTTCATGCTGCCTCACCTCACTGGTCGTAGCCAAACCGGCGAAGATTGTTTTCTTTGCGGCGCCAGTCTTTTTTAACCTTCACCCATAAGTCCAGGAACACCGGGTTTCCCAGGAGCTTCTCCAGCTCCAGACGCGCTTCTGTTCCGATTTGTTTTAAGGCGGCGCCGTTTTTTCCGATAATTATACCTTTCTGGGATTCTTTTTCCACGTATATTACCGCTCTGATATCCAGTAAATCCCTGTCCTCGCGCAAAACCATGCTTTCCACTTCTACCGCTGTAGAATGGGGGATTTCTTCCCTGGTCTGTAAAAAGATCTTTTCCCGGATCAGCTCTGCCACCAGGAACTCTACCGGGCGATCCACCGACATTTCCGGGGGATAGTAAAGGGGGCCGGGTGGTAAAAGCCCGATAATTGCCTGCATAAGCGGGGTTAAATTTGTCCCCTGCAGAGCGGAAACAAGAAAATAGTTCTGGAACTCTCCTTGCTGCAGGTACAGGGGGAGCCACTCCTCCTCAAATTGTGCCGGGGCCAGGTCTGTTTTGTTCACAACCAGAAAAACGGGGGTCTCGATCTTGCGCAGCAAAGCGGCAATATAGCTGTCTCCCGGGCCGGGCGGAGATGTGGCTTCCACCATGAAGAGGACCAACTCCACCCCTTTTAAAGCTTCCAGGGCGGCCCTGACCATATAATCCCCCAGCTTGTGCCTGGGTTTATGAATCCCCGGCGTATCCAAAAAAATAATCTGGGCCTGTTCCGTTGTAAAGATGGCCTGAATACGGTTTCTCGTCGTCTGGGGCTTGTCGGAGACAATGAGCAGCTTGCGGCCCAGCAGGGAATTAATCAGGGTGGATTTTCCCACGTTGGGACGACCGACAATAGAAACAAATCCTGATACGAACATAGCTAACCTCTTTATTGCGCCCTTCGCCAAATCATTTCCCGAAAGGATAGGGTAAAAGCTCATCCAGGTTAAAGGAGCGGATCTCTTCTTTTTTTCCGGCAACTACAACCCTTAACAGGCCAAACTCCCGGAGAACCTGCAGGCAGGCGCCGCAAGGCAAAGGCTCCTTATCACCTTCGGCAGCCACGGCAATTACGGAAAAAGAGCGGTAACCGGCGGCAACGGCTGCCGACAGTGCTGCTCTTTCGGCACAGATAGTCAACCCGTAAGAAGCGTTTTCCACGTTTACTCCCCGAAATACCCGCCCGTCAGCCGTGAGAATTGCCGCTCCCACCCTGTAACCGGAGTATGGGGCGTAAGCATTGGCAAGCACTTCCCGGGCCAGGCTGATAAGTTTGCCGTCGTCCACGGAAATCCCCTGCTTTCAGTTCCTGTAATAAGGAAGAACCACATTGTCTACCTTTTCAATCTCGACACGGAAATTACGGTGGAATTCCAGCGAAAACTTGATAATATCCAGCCCGCTGGCCAGGACATCGGGGTCTCCCACCGCTTCGATCACTACTGGATCGGCGGGGATCTCTTTCTGGTTAACCCTGATAACAGGTCCCACACAGCGAATAGGAGAGGTGGCTATGAGGCGCTGCCCGCCGACGGCGACCCCTTTTGCCCCCGCGGCAAAGAGCTCGTTAACCACATCCCGGACATCGGAATCATGGATTATATCACTGGCCGTGTAACCATCCGGAGCATCGTAAAGCCTGATCACCAGCCCCGGACCGGCCATCTCTGCGAGACCGGCGGCAACCCGTATTTCATGCATGCTGACTCTTAAGGAGTCGAGTTCCTCACTAAGCGCCTGGATGTAATCCAGCGGGTTATAGGGGACAAGCATCCGGCTGCGGCTCTCCTCCACCTCGATACGGAAAACCCGTTCCTGGGCCATACCGCCCTCCATGAAAAGATCGAGTATTTCCTGCAATGTATCTTCGTGGAGAACCGGGGGATCGGCGATTACCCCGTCAGCATGGGTAATTCTCAGGGTAAACTGTATTTTCTCCGTTTCTTTCTGCAGGTTTTTATCCTGGTTAATTACGAGCAGGATTTTTTCCCTTAAAAGAGCGTCCCACTCCCTCAGGATCGTTTCCTGGACCTGGCGTCCGTGGGTAAATATCAAGCGGGCCATTTCATCGCTGTCCTGGGCCATGTCTATTTCATAGCTAAAGCTGGCCAGCGCCTCCTTTACGGAGGCGCGGTCTTTAACCCCCAACTCCTGTGAAAGACGCCTGTTGTATTCCAGCAAATCCTGGGGCCTAACCTGCTTCAGCACAATTTCTTCTTTATTATTATCTGTAAATTGCGTGTAAAGCATGTTAAAATTCAAACCTGCGAGCACAGTATTTAAAATAACGACTATTGTAACCAGGACCAGCACTTTGTTATCGACAATAGTATGGTTAGAACCCAGTTTCATATAAAATGATTCCCCCTCTTGATAAATAAAACTCACCAGAGACTTTTGAGCCTGTCCGCGAAAACAATATAGGCAACAACCAGGGCAAACAGTGCGGCACATAACACTGCTCCGGCTGCCACATTTTTAGCAACTCGTGCCAGCGGGTGAAATTCTCTTGTTTTCAGGTCCACAACCGCCTCTATGGCAGTATTGATCATCTCGGTAATAAACACCAGGAAAATAGCTGTAATAACAAAGAGGAGCTCGGCTTTCCCCACCTTGAAATAGAATGACGCGGCAAGAGCCGCTGCAGCGCCTACAAGGTGAAGCGGCAGGTTCCTCTCGCTATGAATGGCATACACGATCCCGCGGAAAGCATTATATACGCTTTTGATCAGTTTTTTATTTTTCATAGGTTTTTCTTGCTTTTTTGGCAGTCGGTTTTCATATCTTATCCCGTTTTCGACTCTAGACATCTACACCCTCTATCTAAGCTTAAATTGTTTTAAGATCATCTCCTGTTTTTCATTCATCTCTTTCTCTGCTTCCTCTGTTTCATGGTCATATCCCAGTAAATGAAGTATACCATGTACCGATAAAAATGCAACTTCCTGCGTTAAGGGGTGGCCGTAGATTTTAGCCTGCTCTTCCGCTTTTTCGGCGGAGATGACTACATCCCCGAGTATGCTGTCCTCTTCCCCATCTGTGATATTATCCTGCAGGTTAAATGACAGTACATCGGTGGGCTTGTCGTAGCCCCGGTAAGTAAAGTTCAACTCCTGAATGTGACTGTTATCCACCAGGTTAATGCTGACCTCACATTGCGTTGATTGCCCCTCAAGACGCAGGACAAAGTTCCCTATCTCCTCCAGTAAAAACAAAATTTCTTCGGAAATCTCGATTTTATCCTGGATGTTATTTACTATCACCGGCATTTTTCTTCCCCCTCTCCAGATCTGCTCGCAGCTCCCTTTCTGGATATTCAATGCGCTGGTGAAAAACCCCTGATAAGATATGCACAAAAGTATCGCCTATTTTATCAAGGTCCTTCAAGGTTAACGGCGCCTCGTCAAGCTGGCCGTCATTAAGCTTCTCCTTGATGATACGCCTTACCATTCCTTCAATCCTTCCGGCCACCGGGCGTGACAGGGAACGCACCGCCGCCTCCACGGAATCGGCCAGCAGAATAATGGCTGCTTCCCTGGTCTGGGGCAAAGGGCCCTCATAGCGAAATTCTTCTTCCGGCACTTCCATTCCTTTTCCGTTATCCACGGCCTGCCGGTAAAAGAAAGAGATTAAACTTGTCCCATGATGCTGCTGAATAATTTCCACAATAGGCTGGGGCAGCTTTTCAGCCCTGGCAAGATCAACACCGTCTTTAACATGGGAGCGGATGATCAGGGCACTGAGATTAGGAGAAATTTTATTATGAGGGTTATCACCCGCAAACTGGTTCTCCACGAAAAAGTAGGGGCGCCTGGTTTTGCCGATNNGATCAGCCCGGACAGCCTCCGCAGCCGCCTCCGCCAGGTTGCCCACCACAATACTGTGGTGGTAGGTTCCCGGAGTTTCCATAAGCAGCTTGCGCAAAAGGGGGCGTCCCGGGTCGGCGAGCTCCAGAAGCGTAATGGCAGTCGTCAATCCGAAAGCGCTTTCCAGGTACGGCAAAAGGCCGATAGCCATAACGGACGAAAAAAGCCCGTTCCCCAGCCCTGCCAGGACAGCGATGCTAAATTCACGGAGAAATTCATACTCCAGCTGAAAGTTCCTGGTTAAAAGCAGCAGGGAAATAATCACGGCGATATTGACACCGCCTACATATAAGCCGGCTCTGGTGAGATCGGAGCGCCTTTGCAGCCGTGAAACGCTATAAATAGCCACCAAGCCGCTTAACAATGACACAATAACGAAGTTAAACTCCCCGTCAACCATAAAACCCAAAAGCAGCGCCAGCACAATGTTAATGAGTATCGCCAGACGGGGATCAAAAAGAACGGTCAGCAGAATACCGCTTATCGCCACCGGCATCAGAAAACCGGAAAAGAAACGAGCCGCCAGGCCGAAAACCATTGTCAGCAGGATAATCAGCCCCAGCAGGGAAAGGTAGGTAAAGCTGTCATAGATGTGCCGGTTAAAAAGATAAAGATATAAAATGATAATAATAAAGACAATCAAAAGAATAAAAAAAAGTCCTATATAGCCCCCCACATGAATACGCGGCCCCAGCAACCCCAGGGCTTCCAGTTGAGCAATATGCTTATCGGTAATTTTTTCTCCTTCCTGGACGATCAGGGACTTTTTTAAAATCCTTACCGGTTCCACAGCCTGGCGAGCTGCTTCCCTGTTAGCCTCCGTGGCTTCGGCATTATAGAGCATGTTTGGCTGAATCAGGGGCGTAAGCAGCTTTTCCATTCCCCGTTTTATTTCCGGGCTGAAGGGCATCAGGTTAATCTCCTGAAAAACCTGCCGCCGGGCCGCCTGGAGCCCTTCCGGTTTAATCCCGGCGGAGATGCTATCTTCCAAAATAGTCTCCACCCGGCTCTGCAGCTCATCGAGAGTCTCCTGGCGCTGATCTAGAAGAGCTTCTATTGTCCCCTCGGGCAATGTCACCTTCATGGCCTCCAGAGCTTCCTTCAATAAAGCCGTTTTATCCGGTGCCGTTTCCGTTAGCTCAACCTCATCACCGGCTCCGCCGGCTTCGCTGTCTTCACCGGCCTCGCCGGACCCTGCGGCTTGGTAACCGCTACCGGCATCGCCTGTTTCCAGGAGTTTGATCTTTTCAACCTCCCTAAAGAAACGATTAACAGTCGCTTTCCCTTCCTCCAGAACATCGGGGACTTGGTCAAAAACCTCCGGAACAGCGGCGGCAGCCTCTTCTCTCAGGTTGTTGGTGGAAAAAGTATCAATAACCTCTTTGTGGGCAAATATGCTCTTTGGGCTGGGCATACCCAACTCTACAGAGACCCTCAGGGGTAAAATGGAAAATAATAGTAATAGGTAAATGGCAATAAAAAAACCTACCCCCAGAAAGAGCCGCTGTCCTCTTTTGATTTTGGCTGGAAAAGAAGTTCCTTTTAAAAAGCTTTTTCCTTTATCCCAAACATTCATTAAGTGGCACCTTCACTATTACAGATTTTTTCTTGTGCATAGTTATCGTAAGCCTTGATAATTTTCTGTACCAGGTTGTGCCGGACCACGTCTTGATCGCCAAGATGAATGAAAGCAATTTCCTCGATACCCTTTAATATATCCATTACTTCAATTAGACCGGAAAATTTCCCACGCGGCAGGTCAACCTGGGTTATATCCCCGGTAATAACAGCCCTGGAGCCAAATCCCATGCGGGTTAAAAACATCTTCATCTGTTCTGGTGTCGTATTCTGGGCTTCATCCAGGATAATAAAAGAATCATCAAGGGTCCGCCCCCTCATATAGGCCAGCGGGGCAACCTCAATGATACCCTTCTCTCTGTATTTTAAAAAATTTTCCACGCCCATCAGGTCATAGAGAGCATCATAAAGGGGCCGCAAATAGGGGTCAACCTTGTCATGCAGGTCCCCCGGCAAAAAGCCCAGATGTTCTCCCGCCTCCACAGCCGGCCTGGTTAAAACCAACCTCTGGACAATTTTGTTTTTTAGGGCGGAGACAGCGGCCGCCATGGCCAGGTAGGTCTTTCCTGTTCCGGCAGGGCCTATACCGAAGACTATCTCATAACGTCGCAGGGCTTCAACATATTTTTTTTGTCCCAGGGTCTTGGGACGGATCTTTTTGCCACGGTCGGTTACAAGCACAAAGTCGTTAAACAGGTTCTTTATTTCTCTTCCCTGCCCTTCACTTGCCAATTTCATGGCATAGATAAATTCCGCTGTAGTCAAATAGTGCCCACCCCTGATTAAAGCAAGAAGCTCCTGCAGAAGAGTATAGACCTGCTCTACATCTTCCTTCCGGCCCCGCAGTGAAAGCTCGTCTCCCCTGGGGATAACCTTTATAGAAAAGCTTTCCTCTACCAGCGAAATATGTTCATCGAACTTTCCAAGTAAAGGCAGCATCTCGTCCATATTTCTTAAATACACTTTACATTCCTCGTGCTCTTCCGTCAAGGACAAACATCCCTCCCAGCTTCTATGGTAAGTTTGGCACGGCGATATCTTCCAGCGTTTCTACCATTACCCGGCAGCCCACCCTGCCCAGTTCAAAAAAATAAAAATCGTTTACATACCTTTTCTTAATGGCCGCCCCCCTGGGAAGCTGGGCATTCACCTCTTTCAGGGCTTTGCTTCTCGCTTTCTGCAGGGCTTCCTGGGGTGAAACGGCCTCAACCTCTACCTCATATTCCCAGTAATAAATATTATGTAATTCGACAGGCAGGCGTAGATTCCTCCAGGCATAAGTCCGTTTAATTTTTTCCATCTCATAATTGCGGTAAGGAGAGGTGCGCGGCCCCCAGAAATAATATTCGCGGTCTTTAACAACCAGGTAGAAAAGGCGCTTAAAATTTCCTGTTTTTCTTTTATGCACCAGATATAACGGCGATTCGGCATAGCTCTCGTACCATACCAGGGCTTCAACCATTCCCCGGGGTTTCACCTCCAGGATCTCTTCCACCTGTTCCCCGTTCCGCTCCTCCGACACCTTTATTTTTCCGGAAATAAGCTCCTGCCCCTTTTGGACAGTGTCCCCTGCCTTGACGAGAGCCTCGCCGGCGAGAACCAGGATATTTGTAACCATCCCGTCCTTGGAGGCTACCAGGGAGGTGCTCTCCTCCGGAGGGGGTTCCCGGAGCCGTTCGACCACCTGGATATCCAGGAAAACACCCTTTATACTTGCCCCAGCCCATTTAAGATCATCTACATCCAGCACAAGCTTTCTTTCCAGCTCAGACAGGTCAAGGTTTTTTTTATATACGCCCTCCCTGATACCATAGTTCTCTAGAACAGCGCGGATTTCCTCTGTACTGACAACGGTGTTGCCTTCAATGTTAATATCCCAGATAAACAGGGAAAGAAAATAAAGGGTCACACAAAAAAACACCGTTCCCAGCACCAGTCCTTTTCTACGCTTCCCGCGCAGCATGATGAAAGGTATGCCTGCTTTGCGCTGTATTTTAGCCCTGCAGCCCGTCTTTTTCAAAAGGGGTCGCAGCCGCTTTAAGTCACGGGGCCTGATCTTTACTGTTGCAAGGTTTTCTCTGTAGTTCAGGTCCCAGAATTTAATACCCTCTCTTGCCGTCAGGTTCAGTAATCTCGCCAGCCCCGGACCCTGCAGGGAGATTAGCAGATATCCCGGCCAGATCGTATACCTGTCCAGAATTGCCAAGGTTCCAACCACACCTCCCTCCCGGGCTACAGGTACTCAATATAGTTAATTTGCCCTTCGACAAATATCTCTTCGCTGAAAAAGTTTTTGATAGTCAGGTTTTTGCCCTTGATCACAATTTCGCCGCCACGGATCTTTAAACGCAGGATCTCGTCGTTATATTCGATAATACCTACGTAATTTTCCAGGTAAAGCTGGACATTACCGATTATAGTCGTCCGGGGCAAATTAAAAAGCAACTCCTTGGGCAGTTCAAAAAAATCAGCCACGCTTTCACGCCACTTCTTCCTCTCAGCCCCGGACTCCTTGCCCCTCAAAAGAAACGCCTCCCCGCCTTTTTATTGCCGCCCTTTTTTCTTCCCCTACCCGAAATAAATCTTAGGTATCTTCGTCCATCTATAGCTAAGCAAAGCTTTGTGGGCGCCTATTATTAAAATTTATGCTGCAAAAACGGGGTTATGCAAAAAAAGAAGCTGCCTGTAAAAGGCAGCATGGTTTTTATAAAACCTGTCGCAAAGGAACCCTGAAGTGATTTGTGCTATGTTCCCTGCTCTATCTGAAAGGCCTTCTGGCGCGGGGCGCGGAAAAAATCTCCGCGGCGATAATTGCCAGGGGCAGTTTTTCCCCGCTTAACAACTCCTGTAAATGCCTCCCCATATCCCGCTCCTCCTCCCTTGCAGGACGAGACCCGCCCGGCAGTGTTCTTAGGGATTTTGTAGACGGGGATGCTTTCCGCGGCAACTTTTTCTCCAGGTGAAGGGAAGGCTCTTCTTTCACCTGCACGGGAGCTTTCTTAACCGGTACTTCTACTTCCGGCCAGTATCCCGCCCGCTCCGGAAAATACAGCTCCACCGACGGCTCTTTTGCCTCCTTCCGCTCCTTTTCCGGTAAACCAAAAAATTCGGGAGGAAAAAGTATTTCTCTCCGCTGCGGGCGCTGGACAGGCGGAGTATAAGCACGCCCAGAATCGGTCCCGCGAAGAGATTTCAGAATAGAAGAGATAACCATCATTATGATAAAGATAATCAAAATCTCCACGAAAAGCACCTCATTTTGTTAAAAACATTATTTATGGTTAGAGATCTATGAAGCTACGCTTCATTATTAAGTTAGCTGACAATTAAATAAGACTATTTGCAGAATAGACATTCATGAAGCTTAACCCCACCATCAAAAGGATGAAAATTATAAAGATTTATTTTCCGGCAAAAAAATCAAGAAAAGTTTCCGCCACATCTTTTTTAGAGCAGTTAAATGCTCTTCCAGATTCATTACAAAAAATTACTTGCTTTCGTCTCCGGGCTGATCTTCCGGTTTGCCCATTTTGGAGATGGAATCGCGCATCTGCGTATCGGCCAGGATATTCTGCAGGTTGTAATAATCCATTACGCCGAGCTTTCCTTCGCGCAGAGCCGCAGCGAGGGCCTCCGGCACTTCCGCCTCCGCCTCCACTACCTTGGCGCGCATCTCCTGCACTGCCGCCTTCATCTCCTGCTCCCGGGCCACGGCCATGGCACGCCTCTCTTCCGCTTTGGCCTGGGCAATACGCTTATCGGCCTCGGCCTGATCTGTCTGCAGCTGCGCCCCGATATTTTTGCCCACATCGACATCGGCGATATCGATAGAGAGAATTTCAAAAGCTGTTCCGGCATCAAGGCCTTTATTGAGAACCGTTTGGGAGATGGTGTCTGGGTTCTCCAGAACCTCTTTATGCGTATTGGATGAGCCGATGGTGGTAACGATCCCCTCCCCGACACGGGCGATAATCGTCTCTTCCCCGGCGCCCCCGACAAGGCGGTCTATATTGGCTCTTACCGTTACCCGGGCCTTAGCCTTGACTTCGATACCGTCCTTGGCCACAGCGGCAACCACGGGAGTCTCGATAACCTTGGGGTTAACGCTCATCTGAACGGCCTGCAGGACATCCCTGCCGGCCAGGTCTATTGCCGCGGCCCTCTCGAAGCCCAGCTCGATATCCGCCCGCTGGGCGGCGATCAGGGCATTTACGACCCTGTCCACATTGCCCCCGGCCAGGTAATGGCCCTCCAGCTTGTTAACATTTAATTGCAGCCCGGCCTTGGTCGCCTTGATCAAGGGCTCCACCACTCTGGCCGGAATAACGCGGCGCAGGCGCATCCCGATAAGGGTGATGATACCGATACGAACACCGGCCGCCAGGGCTGCAATCCACAGCCGCAGGGGGATAAAGCTGAGTATTACCGAAAAAACGATCACAATGAGGATAATAAGGAACAACAAAGGCAATAATGCTTCCAAAATCAAATACCTCCTTAGTTTAAAATAAATGAATATTTGTAATAATGATCCGAAAATTAGTCCGGCAGATGACAGCTAATTATTATAAGTTTACGCTGCTGTTTCCCAGATGCGATTAATTGGCGCTCTACATCAGCTATCTTCCTGCAAGGGCGAAACTACCACCCTCCGCCCTTCCACTTTTATCACCTCGACGGCCACACCCTGCTGAATAAAAGAACCCTCGCTGACGACATCATAGCGGAAACCTTTAATTAACGCAATCCCCGACGGACGCAGGGGGGTGATACTGGTACCTTTTTCCCCTACCAGGTGCTGCAGGTCTTTGGAGGAGATGAAACCTTCCTCCCTGGTGGCGGCATCGAACAGGATAAACCGGCGCAGGGCACCTCTGCGGTGCAGGTACCTAAAAAACAGATAGCCTGCAACACCGGAAACGAGTAAAGAGATTAGCAACATTTTAACCCCGAGTTCAGTGGTGCCGGCCGCAAGGACGATGGATGCCAACAAAGAGACAAGCCCCCCTATGCCGAAAACACCAAAACCGGGGATGAAAGCCTCGACAAGAAGGAGAACAACCCCCACCAGAAAGAGAAAAATGGAAAGCCAGCCGCTTACACCGGCAAAAAAATGTCCCCCGAAATAAAGGCCGAAACAGAGAATGCTCAAAAGGCCGGCAATGCCAAAACCTGCCGTGAGCACCTCCAGGATAAGAAAAATAAAGGCCAGTGAAAGCAGGATAGCAGACACTGTGGGCTTGATGAGCCAGCCGCTTAATTGCTCCCAGGTCGTAGGTGAAATCCTTACCGGTTCGGCCTCCGCAAGATCAAGGGCTTGCAGCAACTCCTCCAGCGTTGATACAGTTCCGTCGCTGAACTCAAGGCTTTCCGCTTCCCTGGCGGTGAGAGTCAGAAGCTCTTCGGAGGAGTCGATACCTTCAACGGCGATCTCTTTACGCACCATTGCTGCCGCCAGTTGCGGGTCTTTTCCCTGTCTTTCTGCCACCACCCTCATCTCGGCCTCCCAGGCAGAGAGGTACTTTTCATCCACAGGACGTGTACTGCCCAGTAACCTTGGTTCCGCAGCCCCGATGGTGGAGCCCGGAGCCATATAAAAGCCGCCGGCCGAAAGGGCCAGGTATGCACCGGCCGAAAGGGCGCGCGGCTTGACAAAGGCATAAACAGGTGCGGTAAAGTTATCCAGCAACCGGCGCGCTTCTTGAGCCGTGTCGATATACCCCCCGGGAGTATCCATCTCCAGGATTACGGCGGCGGCGCCCTCAGCGGCGGCCTCCTCCAGGGCACGCTCCAGGAACATAAGCCATCCCGGTTCTATTTCTCCCCGAAGGGGGATAACAAAAACTTTTAACGGAGCGGCCATTGCGGCAGACAAAAATACTAAGCCGGATAATAAGACAAGAAATAAGCAGCAAACCTTCCTTAGCAACCAGCTTCTCCCCCATTCTAACAGTAAAACTTGGCAGAGCCAAGTTTTACTTCAGTAAATCCTCGACAATTTTCCTAACGATTGCCCCATCGGCTTTGCCCTTTACCCGGGGCATCAAAACACCCATTACCTTGCCCATTTCTTTTTTGGACGAAGCTCCCAGCCCGGCTATAGCTTCCTGTGCCATTTCTTTGATTTCCTCTTCAGAGAGTTGAGGGGGAAGATACGCAGAGATAATCTCCATCTCTTCTTTTAGCTCCTGTAAAAGTGAGGGCCTGCCGGCCTTTTCATAATCGGCAAGTGCCTCTTTTCTCTTTTTCAGCTCTCTTTGAAGAATGGACAGCGCTTCTTCCTCAGTTAAAGGCTGTTTCCTGGCAATCTCGGCATTTTTAATCTCGCTTCGCAAACCGCGAATCACATTGAGGCGAAGCTTTTCCCGGGCTTTCATAGCAAGTTTCTGGTCTTCCAGCAATTTTTCTAAAAGCTCCATGGAAACGCCTCCCAGCGCTATTTGTAGTACCTCTTCTTTTTGCGTGCTGCTTCGGCTTTCTTTTTACGACGCACACTCGGTTTCTCATAATGCTCTCTTCTGCGGAGTTCCGAAAGTATACCTGTCCTTGCGCACTGCTTTTTAAAACGCCTCAGAGCGCTATCCAGGCTCTCGTTTTTACCAACTTTAACTTCCGACACATGTTTCCCTCCCCTCAACCCAAGCCTTAAAAAGAAAAAGGCCCTGCACAAAACTTTTCAACTTATTATACCTTTTGACTGGTTAGCTGTCAACGAATGAGCAAAAATCTGATTTAATCAAGATGCAGCAGCGGCATTAAACTTAAGCACACGCCAGTATGCCTACAAGATTATCTGCCAGGATAAACAAAAAAAGCTGCCGCAGCCTGTCCCGTCGTTGCAAGAGCGCTTTATCATTCGCTGCCGAGCAGGCTGGAACCTAAAGGTTTCCCGCCCAGAAGGTGAAAGTGCAGGTGAAAGATCTCCTGCCCTCCATCCCGGCCGCAATTCATAATCAGGCGGTAGCCGCCCTCATTAATGTTTTTTTGCCGGGCCAGCTCTCCGGCCACCCAGGCCAGGTGCCCCATGAGTTCCTTATGCTCCGGCTTAATGTCATCAAAACTGGGGATATGCAACCTGGGTATCAAAAGAATATGAACGGGTGCAACTGGGTTAAGATCGTTAAAGGCTACGACCTGCCCGTCTTCATAGACAACATCCGCCGGTATTTCACCTCCGGCTATTTTACAAAAAATACAGTCTTTCAAGACAATCACCCCCGACTTTGACTTATAGAATTTATTATAACATAAATTCTTCTCAGCTTTCACTTAAGGCACAAACATTTCTGCTTTTTTGATTTAAATAATTCAACTCCATAAACAGCCATATGCCTGTTATGATCGAGGAAATTAAATCGGCAAGGGGCCCGGCCATTAAAACCCCTTTTAATTGAAAGAACCTGGGCAGTATTAACAGTGCCGGAATTAAAATAAGCACCTGCCGGGACAAACTTAAAAACATGGCCTGCTTTGGCTTCCCAACCGCCTGGAAGTAACCGGAGGCGCTTATCTGGAAGCCGACTATGGGCAGGAAAATCATAAAAACGCTTATGGCATAGGAACCGAAGGCAATGAGCTCATCATCCTCCCTGTTAAACAGGGAAATCAGTTGTTCGGGGAACAATCTGGAAAAGGCAAAGCCAATACAGACAACAACTGTGGCCGCGATAATGCCCAGCTTGAGAGCCTCCTTGACTCTGTCATATTTTTGTGCGCCGTAGTTGTACCCGATAATTGGCTGAACCCCCTGGTTTATACCGATCACCGGCATGATAATCAGCGTCATGACGCTCATTACTACACCCATACCCGACACAGCAATGTCCCCTCCATAGATATACAGGCTCCGGTTCATAATGGCATGCAACAGACTGGACGCAAGCTGCATGGCAAAAGGCGCAGAGCCCAGGGCAATAATCTTGCTGGCCGTCTCCGGCTGCAGCTTCAATTTTTTCATGCTCAGTCTTAACATGCTCCTGCCGCCCAGAAAATAAGAAAGGACCCAGGCTGCCACCGCGGCCTGTGAAATGATCGTTGCCAGCGCCGCCCCTTTAATCCCCCAGCGAAAGACAAAGATAAATAAGGGGTCAAGGGCGGTATTTAAAAAAGCTCCGATTAGCATGGTAAGCATTGCTATCTGAGGTTTCCCTTCCGCCCGGATAAAATTGTTCATCCCAAAACCGACGGACTGGAAAACGGCCCCGAACAAAATAATGCTCATGTAATCCTTCGCATAGGGCAGCACCGCGTCACTCGCACCGAATGTTCTTAACAGAGGCTCCAGAAAAAGCAGTCCCACCATGGAAATGGCTACCGCTGTACCGGTCAGTAATATAAAGGCGTTACCCATAATGGCTTCCGCTTCTTCTTTTTTCTGCTCACCCAGCCTGATTGAAATAAGGGCATTGGCGCCCAGCCCGATTAACATGCCAAAGGCCATAATGATAACCATAATCGGGAATCCGATCGTAACTCCGGCAATCCCCAGCGAACCCACACCGTTGCCGATAAAAATTCTGTCAACAACATTATACAGGGCGTTCACCAGCATACCGACGATAGCCGGTATAGAAAATTTAAATAAAAGTTGTAAAACCTTCTCCTCTCCCAGTTGTTTAGCAGTATCCACTCCCGGTAGCTTAGCACTTTCCACAGCCATTACTCCTTTCAATATCTGAAAAAAATCATTATTCCTTGCCTGCTATTACTATTTTGTGCTGTAATTTTCTGTACTGGGCGCTACTATAAAAAAAAAAGAGTCAATTATCCAGAAAATGTTAGTGTGTCTGTTAATAGTATACTCACTATTATTTTTAAAATCAAGTACAAACAAATTGGAAGAAAACCCTTCGGGGTGCACGACTCCTCCTCGATCGCACAAGCAAAATATACGATAAAGTGAACGAATACCCCACAGGGCAGG
>LFRM01112846.1_pt2 | contig 15300 bp, 15 predicted proteins | sample 618341 | NCBI WGS metagenome assembly LFRM01 (sample SAMN03654438, study PRJNA283298) | anaerobic digester metagenome | isolation source: pool of bioreactors CSTR01a, CSTR02a, and CSTR03a thermophilic anaerobic... | place: Denmark: Kgs. Lyngby | collected 2014-05-21 | reverse complement strand
CCAACACAAATAACTATATCCGGCATTTCTTTTTTTATAATATTTTCTAAAACATTAATCGACTTTTTAAAAACAGTCGGTATCATTTCCTTTATAATATCTGCTTCTAAAATTTCATCATTTAATTCTTTTATAGCCTCATAAGAAGGATTTATTTTTTCGCCTGCAAATGAATCAAAGCCCGTAATCAAAACTTTCATGTAACCTCCTTTACAAAACAAATTAAAATCATTCCACCATGAATTTTAATATTTATAAGAAAACTATAAATATTAAATTAATTATTAAACTTCTCAAGTAATCGTTTTTGAAGTTCATAAATCTCTTTTAATTGGTTATCATACTTTAAATATCTATCTTTAAGCTTATATTTTCCTTTTAATATTAATATTCTTCTGACTTTATTATTTAAAACATTTTCACTGAAATCTTTATTTATAATTTTATTTTCAATATAGTCTACTGTTTCTAAAATATTATCTGCATTATGACAAACTAATGCCAAGTCGCCGCCAGTTTTCAAGTATTGATAAACTACTTCTTCGATGAGTTTGTTTTTAATTGCTGCTTTCATAGTAAGATCATCTGATATTATAACTCCCCTGAAGTCTAAATCTTTTCTCAAAATGCTAGTTTTTATACTATCTGATAAACTTGATATATTATTTTGATCAATTTTATCATATAAAAGATGTCCCACCATAATCATATCAACATTATTTTTTATCATATATTTAAAAGGAATAAGATCCGATTCTTTTAACTCATCAATCGACTTAGTAATAACTGGTATATCTATATGAGAATCCACACTAGTACTTCCGTGCCCCGGAAAATGTTTTGTAGTAGATATTATATTCTCGTTATTTAATCCTTTTATAATTTGAAAGCATTTTTTGATACTATATCTGGATTATTACTAATAGACCTTGTCCCCATAACAGGATTATCTAAATTGTGGTTTATATCAACTACGGGTGCAAAATTTAAATTAAATCCTAAATATTTTAGTCTTAGGCCTAATATTTTCCCATATAATACGCTTATACTTTCATCATTTTTATTACCTAACTCAAGCATACTAGGAAGCTTTCCATAGATTTTAGAAAGTCTACTAACATCTCCTCCTTCTTCATCTACCGATATAAATATGGGAATATTGCCATTATCAGCGTTTAAATCATAAATTGATTTATTTAATTGTGCTAGCTTTTCTATATCATCTATATTTCTATCAAATAATATTAGACCTCCTGGTTTTATATCTCTTATTAAGTAAGATAATTCTTCATTCATTGTACTTCCATTAAATCCAAGAATTAATGTCTGCGAAATCATCTCTCTTAAAGTCATTTTTTCAATTCTTTCATTTATTTTTTCTTCTAATACCTCTTCTTTAGTCTTAATTTTTTCTTTAACTTTTTTATCTATTTTGACATTTATGTCTTCTTCTTGTATTTTCTCAATTATGACTTTATGATTGCATGAAACAAAAACTAAAGCTAAAACCAATAAATATAAAACTTTTTTATATTTTCCAAATTTAACTCCTTAAATTTCTAATTTCAATTTAATTTATGCATTAGAATGATATGATATTGTATTGCTTTTGCTGTAAAGTATACTCTAGTTTTTATAGAATTAATAGCTTTTGAGTTGGCTGACACTATTATTATCTATCCAATTTTAATTTTTTTTCACCAGCAATAACATATATTTTAAAGATATTAAATATAAATTAGATTTCAATAATACAAAAGTGCTACTACAAAACTAGATTTCTAGTATTGTAGTAGCACTCTTTGTTATGTTTTGTATATTATAATAATTCGTATTTTTCGCAAACAGATTTTAATTTTTCTTCTAATTCTACTCTATCTATTATAGAATCAATAACAACAAGATTTTCAACATCTAACTTATCTTTAAGCTCTGAACTAACAAACCATGTATCTATATCTTTTTGTTCTTTATAATTATCTAAATCAAAACAATATATCTCAACCTTATCTCTAATACCCCAGGTATTTAAAGTGTTGCTTATGTTTTGCTTTATCATAAAACTTGAAACTAAGCTTTCTCCACATACAGTCCCAAATCTAACTCCAGCACCAGTATCGTGAATTATGTTATAAATATGTTCTACTGTAGAAGCTTCTTTAAACTCTCTAAGAGTTTTCTCGTCTGATAATAAAGTTGTCAGTTGTGCTAAATAATCTAAGTGCTCATTGTCATCCTTTGAAGCTAAAGTAATTAACATATCTATTTTATGAGCTTCTTGATCTAAAATATAAGTAGGTACACTTAATTTAAGAATACTGATTCCAGTTTTGTTTATATTTTCATAATTTTTTGCGTGGGCTATAGCAATACCTTTTCCTAAATCAATGTATGGTCCATGTTCTTCAACATTTTCTATCATATTTTCAACATAGCCTTGTTTTATAACACCGTCTTCTACTAAAGGTTTTGCTGATAGTTTTATAGCATCTTTCCAGTCTAATTTTAGATCTGTATATTTTATATAATCTTTTTTCATTATATCTTTTAACATTTATATCTCCGCCTCTCTATAATTTATATGTGATAGTTACTTGAAGTTAATAATATGTGTGAATACTTATTTTTTATAATGTTCTGCAATAGTATCCATTGTAGATCTTCTCATATTCCATAACTTATCATATGATAATCTTAATTCTTTAAATAATTTAAAGTACTCATCGTAAACAAACTTCTTGTCCGGATCTGCTACTAATGATCTTTCAACTTTACAAGTTTTATCTCTAGCATCTTCGTAATCTTCATAATATCCTTGGTTAACTCCAAGCATGATAGCTGCACCTTTAGCACCTAATTCTTTTCCATTGGATATATTTACTGTCATACCTGTAGCATCTGCTATTAACTGAGGAATTATTGTACTTTTTGCTCCACCACCGGAAATATAAATTTCACTATCATCAAAAGCTTTTAATAGGCAGTCTTTTATTGAGAAAATCATTCCTTCGTAAACTGACTTTACTAGAGAAGCTCTTGTTGTTTCTGCATTTACTCCAAAGAAACTTGCTTTAGCATTTGTATTTGTAAATGGAGATCTTTCTCCAGCCGCTCCTATATATGGATGGTAAATTACTCCACCAGAACCTGATTCTACATCCTTAATCATGTTATCAATCATATCAAAATCTGGGCTTAAAGCTATTTCTCTAACTACCCAATCAATATTAGGCATACCGTTCATTGTAGGATTCATAGAAATATATAGTCCCTCAGTTGCATGGTTTTCATATCTACTATCACCAAAGTTACACTCATCTTGATTAAGTACTACTTGTGTACCAGTTGTTGTTCCAAGTACAATACCAACATCTTTTCTAGCTACTGCTCCCATACCAACCATAGAACAAACTAAATCTATTCCACCCATTACTATTGGTATTCCTGCATTTAGTCCAATATTTTCAGCCATTTTCTCTGTTAAATGGCCACCTAACTCATGTGGGTCTTTTATTTCTGGAATAAGTCTTAGATACTCTTCTAATCCTAATTTAGTGAATATTTCTTCTGCTGGTTTATTTGTTCTTAGGTCTAATAATGAGGTACCTGCATCTGTAATGTCAGTATAAACTTCTCCTGTAAGTTTGAACCTAATCCAATCTTTACAGAAAAACATATTTTCTGCTTTATCTAATACTTCCGGTCTATTTTTAGCCATCCACATTAAAAGAACTAGTTGCGCACCTGGAAATGGAGTCATTCCAGTTACTTCAGTTGCCCTATCTCCTAATTCTTTATTTTCTGTTGTAAGATACTCAACTTCTTTATATGCTCTTCCATCACTCCAAAGTAAAGAGTTTTGTACAGGCCTTCCATATTCATCTATTAACCAAATTCCTTCACCCTGGCCAGTTACACCTATTCCTAATACATCATCTTTGTTAATTTTATTTCTTCTCATTAATAATGTAATAGAATTTAGTACGTTTTGCCAAACAACATCCATGTCTTGTTCAATTTCGTTGTTTGGTAAATAATATGGATTATTTACAATACTTTCAACAAAAACTTCATTACCTTCAAGATCAAACAATACACTTTTTACATTTGTAGTACCAGCATCAATTCCTATAATATACTTAGTAGCCATTTCTTTCCCCCTTAAGAATTTTTATTTATAAAACGCTTTTTGTAGCGATTATATTTATACCTGTATCTAAAACATTTTCTATTATTATGTCCTCTCTTTTTACTGGTGCCTTTAACTCAATATTGTTTATAATATCAACTATATCCATATAAACTTTTTTTGGGATTTCACCATCAGTTCTTACTGGCAATCTATTTTGTTTTCCATCATTTATTTTAACCGTAGCTGTGATTGTTCTCATAGGATTAGTTTTCTCTTTTATAGCAAAGTGTTTTCCTCTTATGCATAAGTGATTGAAAACTTCCATTTTAGAAACATCTTCAGCATTAACAATTGTTAGTTCACATCCTCTTGGACATACTATACATGTCATTTTTTCTTCCATTTTATTCCTCCGCCTTAAGTCTTAATGTTAAATTACCTTTAATGTCTTCTAACATTTTGCCTTTTATCATTACTTTTTCCATTTCTGAAGGTGATACAGCCCACTTTTTTCTATTTACTAGTACATTACCCTCTGAATCTTCAAGTATTATTCTAACATTTGAAGCAGGTTTTCGTACTCTAAATTTTAGTTCAATATCTGAATGTTTACATTCTATTGTTTGTGGAACTATATAGGATATATCATCACTATTTTCTAAAACAATTTGTCTTTTGCATATGTCTTGAGTATCTGTTAGGTATTTATGTACTTGATCTGCTGCTTGCTCTGCTTCATCTGAAACATAGTCAACAACATCATGTATATGCAAAACATTACCACAAGCGAAAACACCTGGGATATTAGTTTCTAATTTTTCATTAACTTTAGGCCCTTGAGTTCTATTATCTATTTCAACGCCTAAGTTAGTTGATAATTCATTTTCAGGAATTAAACCTACTGAAAACAAAACTGTGTCACATTCAACTTCTTCTTTTGTTGACTCAATAACATTTTTATTTTCGTCAACTTCTGCAATTACTACAGATTCAACCCTATCATTACCTTTTATTTCAGTTATTGTGTGTGATAATTGTAAAGGTATATCAAAATCTTTAAGGCACTGCATTACATTTCGGCTAAGACCGTTTGAATAAGGCTCAATTTCTACAACTCTTAAAACCTCAGCTCCGACTAAAGTCATTCTTCTAGCCATTATCAGACCAATATCTCCTGAACCTAATATAACAACTTTTTTGCCAACCATATATCCATCAATATTTACATATTTCTGTGCTAAACCTGCATTAAATACTCCCGCTGGTCTAGTTCCTGGAGTTTGAATCATCATTCTGGTTCTTTCTCTTGATCCCATAGCTAAAACTACTGTTTTAGTTTTAAGTTCTAAATATCCTTTTTCTTTTGATGCAACTTCTACAACCTTGTATTCACCTTCATCTCTAATATTAAGAACCATAGATCCTAGTAAATAGTTTATTCCCTTTTCTTCTATATCTTCTATGTAAAGTGATGCATATTCTGGACCGGTAAGTTCTTTATTGAATTTTTCAATACCAAAACCATTATGAATACACTGATTTAGTATTCCGCCAAGTTCATCATCTCTTTCAAGAACTAACATATTTTTTATTCCTGTTTCATAAGCTTTTTTTGCTACTGAGAGCCCTGCTGGGCCTCCACCAATTATAAGTAAATCATATATCATATTATTCTTCTCCAATTATAATTTCGCTGCCTGCGTTTTCTTTTAATATTTCTTCAGGTTTTTTGCCTAACTCGTTGCTTAAAATAGTAACTATTCTAGATTCACAAAAACCACCTTGACATCTACCCATTCCCGCTCTTGTTCTTCTCTTAACTCCGTCTATTGTAGTAGCTCCACCAGGTCTTCTTATAGAATCTAATATTTCTCCTTCTGTAACTGTTTCACATCTACAAACAACATGTGCATAAGCTGGATCCAATTCAATTAAATCACGCTTTTGTTCAGTATCTAACTCTGAGAAATCAACTATACCTTTTCTTGTTTTATCATAATTTTCTTTTGCCTTTAAATCATGATTTTCTTTTATAAGCTCGACTACATAAGCTCCAACTGCGGGGGAAGCTGCAATTCCTGGTGACTGAATTCCTATTGCATTATAAAAATCTTTGTTATCTATATCTTCTTCGATTACAAAATCATTATCAGAATTCACCTCTACAGGTCTTAGCCCTGTAAATACCCTTATTATATCTTTTCTTCTAAGTCTAGGTAAAAGTTTTGATGCGCTAGTAAATAATAGTTCAGATTGGTCTCTTGTAAAGGCATGATTTTCTTTGTCATTCATTACCTCTGCTGTAGAACCTAAAATAATATTTCCTGCACAAGCCGGTATAGCTGCCATACCTTTACTATGCTTTGATGGTACTGGAAATAATGTAGCTTTTAACTCCAGTCCTTGTGCATTATCAAGTATCATAAGTGATCCGTGTCTTTCAGTAATGCTATATTTACCTGGATTTACCATATCTGCTATTACATCTCCGTAAACTCCAGCTGCATTTACAACCATTTTTGTTTCATATTCGCTGTCACTTGTAATAACTTTATATCCACTTTCGATTTTTTTAATATCTATTACTTTTTGACTAGCTTTTGCTTCAGCGCCATTTTTTATTGCATTTTCAATACATGCATAGGCAACTATATAAGGCTCTGTTATACCTGATGAAGGTGCTATTAAAGCATATTTTACATCTGGATTTACAGTAGGCTCAATTTCAAGTATTTCATCTTTTTCTATAATTCGAAGATCCGGAACATTATTAGCTTTACCATTTTCGAGTAATTCTTCTAGTGTCTCTCTTTCTTCTTCATTAAAAGCAAGTGTCATAGATGGTAGTCTTTCGTATGGAATGTCTAAGTCCTTAGCATATTCTGGCCACATTTCAACTGCTTCTACATTTAGTTTAGCTTTTAAGCTTCCTTTTGTAGCATCATATCCTGAGTGGACTGCTCCACCATTTCCCTTTGTTACACCTGCGCCGAAATCTGCATTAGATTCAAGTAAAAGTACATCTAATTCATACTTTGACAGTTCCCTAAGTGCGTTAGCCCCCGTTACACCGCCGCCAATTACTATAACGTCATATTTTTTCATATTTATATTACTCCCCTTGTTTGTTAACGTTTTCTAGTGTATTAACAAATTAATTTTAATCATGGATTCCCCATAAATCAACAGCCATTTTAAGTTCTTTATTGTTTAAGCTAGCTGTTTTTAAATCTATACCCTTTTTTGTTGCTTCTATTGCTTGAATCATTGCCCTAACACCGGATGCTGCTCCACCTGGATGACCTTGAACTGCTCCACCTGCTGCAAGAATTATATCATTCCCTAAATCATTCATATATGTAGGAACTATTCCAGGATTTACTCCACCACCAATTGCTGGCATTACATTTTTATATACTGGGTGATCCAGCATAAGTTCATGTGCTGTTCTTAAATATCTACTCTTAGTTAGTGGGTATCCACCGTAAGGAGTATTTATCATTACCATGTCAGCTCCAGCCATTCGTGCAAGTTTACCTAAAAATAAATTTGAAAATAAACCTGAGTTTGGTCCTTCATAATAAGGTCCCGCCGATGCATAATGGGCTAGTATCGGAACATCAATGCTCTTAGCTAAATGATGAAGAGAATCTATCCCCGTTGCCGCAAAGTTAATCATAACCATTTCAGCGCCCTTTTCAACAGCCATAATGCCATTTGAAACTATCTTATCTACATCATCAGTGATATTAGGCACATAAATCGTTTTCTTTCCAGTCTCTTCAAAAGCCCTATTTGATGCTTTAAGATATTCAGTTACCCTATCTTCAAGTGTACAGTAATCAGGATTTGCAAGTAATTCATCGTCCTTTATAAAGTCAACTCCACCTTTTGCTGTTTCGTAGAATATCTCAGCTCCAACTTCTGCTGTAAATCCTACGCAAGGTTTAATCATATTCAGTAAAAGTGGTCTTTCCTCTACTCCGGTTATTTTTCTTACGCCTTTAACTCCAAAGTTAGGACCGTTAAACTGACTACTAAACTGTGTTGGCATATACAAATCTACAAGTTTTGCTTGAGTTGATGTAGATGCGTCATTTCCTAATAATGTAGTTAATATCATTGGTATTTTAGCACCAAAATTTTTATATGGATAAGCAATTTGGAATATATATTCTTTTACTAATGAATCGTCATATTTATCAACTAAGTCACTTGGTGGCAAGTCTATAACGTTTACAACCTTCCCCATATATTCTCGTCTCATTTGTTCAGTCACACCAGGAACCTTTGTCCATGTACCTAAAGTCTGGCCTATAGCAAAATCTTTAACTTTTTCGTAAGGATCAATGCTTTTATCTAATTTAAGATAGTAACTAGCTACGATATAATCAGACTCATTGAGATTTTCAAATAAACTAAAAACTATATTGTCCATATTTTCTCCTTTTCATAAAATTTAAATATAAATTATTAATTATAATCTACATTTAAAATATATCATATTTCGCTAATAAGGTCAAACAATTCGTCATGATTTGTTGAAACTATTTATTATCGCTTTATTATGACATTTAATTAATGTCGTTTGATAAGTAGTGATATTTTTGCTATAATAATTTTAAGAAATACATAGTAATTTAAAAGTAAATAACAAGGAGAAAATTATGATACAAAGTGAGAGAAGAGACAAAATTTTAGAAATAGTCAATATGGAAAAAAGTGTTTCAGTAAAAGCGCTTTCTTCAAAACTTGGATTTGCTGAATCTACTATTCGTTCTGATCTAAACTATCTAGACCAGCAAAATTTTTTAAAAAGAATACATGGAGGGGCAGCATCAACGGAAAAAAGTGAATCATTTGACTACAAAAAATTTGAAAATAGATTGAATACATCTAGTAGTCAAAAAATTAAGATAGCAAAAAAAGCAATTAATTATATTAATAATGATGATTGTTTGATTTTAGATGCAAGTACTACATGCTATGAATTAGCTAAATTATTAGCAGCAAGTGATTATAGGCTTACAATCTTAACAAATGGTGTAAAAACAGCAGAAGTTTTAAAAGATAATCCTGATATATCAGTTGTATTAGTAGGCGGAGTACTAGCCAAAAATTCCTATGCCATAGAAGGAGATTTTGGAGTTGATATTTTAGATAAATTTAATATACATAAAACTTTTCTATCTTCTCACTATATTAATTTAGAAAATGGTATGACTGATTTTAATATTTATGAAGTTCAACTAAAACAAAAATTTGTTGAAAAGTCAGATAAGGTCTATGCTTTAATCGATAGTAGTAAATTTAATAATAAGTCAGCTTCTACTATTTGTGATACTTCTTGCCTAGATTTACTTATAACTGATGATGAACTAAGTGAGAATATTAAGTCTCAATATACAGATTTCGGTTTAAAAATAGATAATAAATAAAAAAAGAGACGAAATTAATCGTCTCTTTTTTCATTTAAAACATTTGCTTGTATACAGCTTTAATAATTTTTGTAAAGTTATCAGCATCCCAAGCAGATCTTCCTATAAATAGCCCATCTACTTCGTCTTTATCTATTAGATCGCTAAAATTGTCATTATTTACACTACCACCATAAAGTATAGGTATTTCCTTAGCTTTTTCACCTAATATTTCAATTAACATAGTTCTGATCTCTTTATGAATTTCCTCAGCATACTCCGGACTTGCAGGTATTCCTTCTACCCCTATAGCCCAAACTGGCTCATAAGCAATCATAATCTTAGAAATATCTTCTTTTTTTACACCATCTAGTCCAACTTTTAATTGAATTCTTAGAGTTTTTACTGCATCACCGGCATCTTTTTGTTCTTTAGTTTCGCCAATACACAGTAATGGTCTTAAATCATTATTTAAAGCTGATACCAATTTTTTATTGATATCAATGTCTAGTTCCCCCATCTTATGTCTTCTCTCTGAGTGTCCAAGTTCTATTATTTCAGTTCCAACTTCTTTTAACATTACAGGAGAAATTTCACCTGTAAATTGACCTTCTTGAGCCCAATGCATGTTTTGTGCACCAATAGTTATTAACTCTTTTTCTACTGAATCCCTAGCAGGTCCTATAGATGTATAAGAAGGAATTACGAAAAGCTCTATTTTATCTCTTGGTATATCTTTAGTGTTTTCCGCTAAAGTAGTTACAAAATCTATAGAATCTTTTATACTCTTATACATTTTAGTATTTGTACCTAAATAAATCTTTTTCATTTTTACTTCCTTTTATTTGAAATTTTTATCTTCAATATCGTTCATTGCTTCTACTTTTGGAGTTGATGAACCATCAACGAATTCTAATGTTATCCATTCATCAACGATTTTTTTCGCAAGTTCTGGGCCTATTATTCTAGCTCCCATGCATAAAACATTACCATTATTAGAAAGGACTGATCTCTCTGCTGAATAATTCTCATGGCAAACAGCTGCTCTTATGCCTTTACATTTGTTAGCTGTAATTGCCATACCTATTCCAGTTCCACAAATTAAGATTCCTCTTTTCTCAAAATTACTTTCTTGAACTTTTTCTGCAACTTTTTCTGCAACTAATGGATAATAAGTTGTGTCTTCTGAAGTCATTGCACCTACATCTTCAACTTTAACCCCTTTTTCCTGCAAATGATTTTTTATTATATCTTTTAATTCTACAGCTGCATTATCGCATCCTATAACTATATCTCTCATTTTCTAATCTCCTTTATACTACTTAATATACAAATGATTTTATTTTTAGTTCTAAGTTTATTACCCTATATCCTAGCTAAAAGTTCCCTTTTGTTTTTCATATTATCTACAGCATATAAAAATCTATGCTGTAGTATAATATTGAAATTAACTATTTATATTTTATTCGTTGCAACTTACAACATATTTTATAAAAAGTATTATTTAATTAGGTCTTTAGTTGTATCTACAACATTTTCTACAGTGAAACCAAAGTGATCAAACAATAAATCTCCTGGTGCTGATGCTCCAAAAGCTTTCATTGCAATTACTTTTCCGTCTAGTCCTACGTATTTACCCCAACCTAATTCATTGAAGGCTTCAATAGCAACTCTTTTTCTTACTGTCTTTGGAAGAACTTCTTCTTTATACTCATCACTTTGCATTTCAAATAAATCCATTGAAGGCATTGACACTACTCTAGCTCCAATATCATCTTTTAATAATGTTTCAGCTGCTTTATAAGCAAGATCAACTTCTGAGCCTGTAGCAATTAAGATAACATCAAAATCTTTCTTAAAGTCTTTTACAACATAAGCTCCTTTTAATGCTTTCTTTCCAGAACCTGGTATTGGGTTTAGATTTTGCCTTGTAAGTTCTAATGTAACAGGATGCTCTTTTGATTGAACTGCATAGCTCCAAGCTGCTGCTGTTTCTCTAGCATCTGCTGGTCTAAAGTTAATTACTTCAGGGATAGCTCTTAACATAGCCATTTGATCAATTGGCTGATGAGTTGGACCATCTTCTCCGACTCCAATACTGTCATGTGTAAATACATAAATAACAGGAAGTTTCATTAGTGCTGACATTCTTATAGCTGGTTTCATATAATCTGCAAAAACAAAGAATGTTGCAACATAAGGAGTAATTCCACCGTGCAGTGCAATTCCATTTGCTATTGCTCCCATAGCATGTTCTCTTACACCAAAATGTATGTTTCTTCCAGCATAATTTTCTTTACTAAAACTTTCTGCTGACTTAATTGTAGAATTATTAGATGGTGCAAGGTCTGCTGATCCACCAAATAAATGTTTAGCTCTATCAGCTATTCTATTTAATACTTCTCCTGAAGATGCTCTAGATGCCATTGCACCGTCAAATTCATAGTATTCATCACTTTCTAAATAATCTACTGGAACTTCTTTATTTAAGAAAGATTCAAGTTCTTTAGCTTTTTCTGGATTATCTTTTTTGTAATTTTCATATAAGTCATTCCATTTTTCTTCTTCATCATTTAATCTATTTAATGTTTCTGAGATATGATCTTTAGCTTCCTTTGGAACGAAAAATTCTTCTTCATAGTTGAACCCTAAGTTTTCTTTTAATGTCTTAGTTCCTTCTGCTCCAAGAGGTGCACCATGAGATTTTTCACTACCTTCTAAAGTTGAACCATAACCTATTTTTGTTTTTATTTCTATAAATGATGGTTTATCTTTATTTTCTTTTGCTTTAGCTATTGTTTCTGCTATTAAATCTATATCATTTCCATCTTCTATAAAGTGAACATCCCAACCAAGGGCTTTATACCTATCTGATACATTTTCTCTAAATGCTATATCAGTGTCACCTTCAATTGAAATATTATTGGAATCATATAAAACAATAAGTTTATCTAAACCTAATGTTCCAGCAAGTGATGCTGCCTCATTAGTTATTCCTTCCATCATACATCCGTCTCCTACTATAGAGTATGTATAATGATCAATTAACTTATATTTTTCCGTATTAAAGTTTTCTGCTAGATGAGCTTCTGCCATAGCCATACCAACTGCATTTGCCATACCTTGTCCAAGTGGCCCAGTTGTAGCTTCAACACCAACAGTATGACCATACTCAGGGTGTCCTGGTGTCAAACTATCAAATTGTCTAAATCCTTTTAAATCATCTATAGTTAAACCATAATCATACATGTGAAGAAGTGAATATAATAATGCTGATCCATGGCCTGCTGACAAAATAAACCTATCCCTATTTATCCAATTAGGATTCTTTGGGTTATGATTCATCACCTTGTCAAATAATGTAAATGCCATCGGAGCTGCGCCAAGCGGTAATCCTGGATGACCAGAGTTAGCTTTATCTACCATTTCTGATGATAAAACCCTTATTGTATTTATTGCTAAAGTATCTTTATTCATAAATCCTCCTATATATATCTTTTAATCACATGATATCACTTGCTAGGTTATTTGTCAATTTATCCGCTGTTTTTCGTCGCTATTCGTCGTTATTCTTTTATAAGATGCTTTAAACAACGAAATTTTATAGGTAAATGGGGTTTTTACTATAATCAACAAAGTAATCTAAAAAAAACCACTATAAAAATATAGTGGCTATAGATATAAAACTTATATCTTTCTTTTAAATTATAATGTTCTTAGTTTTTTTACTTGTTCTTCTGTTCCAAGTACTACCATAGTGTCTCCTGATTTGAGTATTTCATTAGAACTTGGATTAAATATCCATCTCTGATCTGCTTGTTTTCTTATTGCTAAAACTATAAGACCAGTCTTTTCAGGTATTTTAACATCCATAAGTTTTTTCCGTCTATTGATGAATTTTTTTCCACAATAACATCTTCAAGATCAAGAACACGGTCTCCTGCATGAGTTATTATGTCTAAAAAAGATATTACAGTAGGCCTTAGTAAGAGTGCTGCCATTCTACTCCCACCTATTTCATTTGGTGAAATCGTATTATCAGCTCCCGCTCTTTTGAGTTTTTCATCTGCATTTTTTTCAATAGCTCTTGATACTATATATAAGTTTTCATTTTTTGATCTTGCAGTTAAAACTGTATATACATTATCAGCATCATATGGTAAAGCAGATATAAGCCCTTTAGCCTTAGACACTCTAGCTTTTATAAGTATATCATCATTTGTCGAATCTCCATGTATTACAAGTATATTATCTTCTATAAGTTCTTTTATTTTTTCCTCACTTTTTTCTATTACTACAAAATTAGAGTTAGTCTTTTGGAATTGTTTTATAGCATTTAATCCAGTTTCACCTGCTCCACAAATTATATAGTGATTTTCTAGCCTTAAAATATCTTTTTCCATTTTCTTTATCCTCCAAGCAAACTTTAAATCTCCTTCAAAAAGTGAACTAACTATGCTAGAAAGTAGATATCCTACCGTACCAAGACTTGTAAATATCAGTATTATGGAGAATATTTTCGCTTCAACATCCATTTTAGCAACTTCAGCATAACCGACAGTTGATATTGTTATAACTGTCATGTAAATAGCATCTAAAAAGCTAACTTCAAGAAGAATCTTATATCCTATAGTACCGACTATTAAAAGTGAAAATACAAGTGTGAACATAAATCTTAAGTTGCTTTTCTTTTCCATATTAACTCCTTGAATAATTTTTTTTATTATATCATATATAATTTCTTATTATATATATTATAACTCACTAACTTTTAATCGGCTTGTATTTTTTAGTTGAATAATGCAAATCGTATAAACTATATTATATATAGAATTTTTTATATGATACAATATATAAAGAATATGTTTATAAATATATTAACTATTAGTAATATTACGAAATTAATGAGAGAGAGTTTATTATGGGAAGTAAAAAGTCAAAAAAAAGTAATTTGTATTTTATTCTAAGTTTTTTAATTGTTTTTTTGTTTTCTTTTCTTATTTTTGTTTTTTATAAAATTCAGATTGAAGACATAAAAATTAAAGAATTAAAACAAAACGAAGAAAGAATTATCAATTTCCAAAATGAGTTGTTAGATGAAAATTTTAGCCTTATATTTGGAGATATCAACTATTTAAATTATACATGTAGCGATAATTTATATACCAAAAAAAATTTGGATGAGATAGGTGAAAACTGGATAGAATTTTCTAACCAAAGAGGGATTTATGATCAAATACGATTTTTAGATAAATCTGGTGATGAAATAATCAGAGTAAATTATGAAAATAATAAAGCATACTTAGTAGATAAATCTAGACTGCAAAATAAAAAAGATAGATATTATTTTAAAGAAACAGAGCTTTTAAAAACTAGTGATATTTATGTTTCACCTTTAGATTTAAATATAGAAAACGAGAAAATTGAAATACCCTATAAGCCTATGATTAGATTCTCTACTCCTGTATACGATGAATATAACGACTTCCAAGGAGTTATTATTTTAAACTATTTAGCAGATTCAATCTTGAAAATTTTCAAAGAGCTAAGTCAGAATAGTCAAGGTGATATCTCTCTGCTTAATTCAAACAGTTTTTGGTTGTCTAGTAAGGATAAAAACAATGAATGGGGATTTATGTTTGATTCTATGAACAAGAAAAGATTCCAAAGTGATTACCCTGAAGAATGGGAAATTGTAAAACAAGGTAAAAACCAAATTATTACTGAAAATGGACTCTTTACTTTCAATAA
>LFRM01014915.1_pt5 | contig 15305 bp, 10 predicted proteins | sample 618341 | NCBI WGS metagenome assembly LFRM01 (sample SAMN03654438, study PRJNA283298) | anaerobic digester metagenome | isolation source: pool of bioreactors CSTR01a, CSTR02a, and CSTR03a thermophilic anaerobic... | place: Denmark: Kgs. Lyngby | collected 2014-05-21 | reverse complement strand
ACACCACCGTTTATGAAACTCTCGCCGAGCTTTTGGCGGCGATCGAAGCTCTTGACGAAGAACAAGAATACGAGGAACCCGAAAATATTCTTGTGTCCGGGGCGTTGGCGGGGATTGAGGATGGCGAGGAAGTAATCTATGATAATTGCATATATATCGTTGGCGTCAATGCTTTCGCGAGCATCGGCGCGGCTTTGGAAGCCGCGGAAGAAGGAGCGGTAATCGTCGTTTTGCCGGGGACTTACGAGGAAGACTTCATGATCGGGAAAGACAATATCACCCTTTTAGGTCCGAATCATGACGTTAACCCGAACACTTCGGAAAGAGGCGAAGAAGCGTTAATCGACGGGAAAGTCACCTTGGCCTCCGGAGTAAAGGGAGTTACCGTCAGCGGGTTCGCCTTTAACTTCCTGAAACAGGAAAAATACGTCACCGGCGAGGCGGCCGGTCTAATCGAAGACTTCGCGTTTATGTATAATATTGTCGACGGTTCGGCGAGCGCGCATGACGGAGGCAACGGTTTTCTCGAGTTCAAGCAAACCGGCGCCGACAAGGGAATTAAGGACTTCAAGATCAATTACAATTATTTCGCCAATTTCAATTCCGACCGAATCGTAAGATTATCGTATATCGAGAATCTTGAAGTGATCGGGAACAAGTTCTATAACGGCACGACCGACGCGATCAGGTTGCGCGATAATGGCGGCGGTATTACCGGAAAGCTCGTCGTCAAGGACAATATCTTTATCGAGATTGGCCAGTGCGCCGTTTTCGCCGGGCCTTGGAATGTATCGGAAGTAATCATATCCAACAACGTGTTTGATAAAGTGGGCCTTACTTACGGGCTCGGCGCGATTAGTTTCCGCGAGGGGAGCGTTTTGGAAGACGGAACATATATTGAAGTCTCCGGGAACTATTTTAGCTCCATCGATGAAATCGCGATCCGTTTTGACCATACGGCGGGCGCGGATGATGATTTGGAAATCGTCGTTTTCAACAATGAGTTCCGCGATCCCAACATGATTTTCTATACCAATAATCTCACGGGAGAGGTTAAGACGGTCTTCTACGGCAACATGATCTACGGGGAAGACGGGGCAGTTCTGGACCCGAAGACCTTGACCGACAAGATTAAGAACGCGCGGGTCGGCTTTGAGGCCGCGACAATCTACGTCGACTTGTCTTTGACGGAAGTAGAAGACGGGGAGGAAGTCGAGATCGACGGCATCGAAGAGACGCTTATCTTCGGAACCAACTTATTCAACGATGTCGACGCCGCCGTCGCGGCGCTAGAGCCGGGCGGAACGCTCTTTTTGCTTCCGGGCGAGTACAATAAAACCATTAAGGTCGGGGTAAGTTACGTAACGATCACGACCTTAAACGGCGAGCTCAATCCCAACGACGAGGAGGCGACGCGTTATGACGAAGCAATCTCGCGCGAGGATTTCTATATTCTTCCCCACACGCGCGACGTCACGCTTAAGGGATTGGTCTTCAAGCATTACTCGCAGCTCTTCATTCAAAACAATACGCAGAATATCTTGATCAAAAACAATATCTTCAGCGAGGATTATTTCAACGTTAATCGTCCGGCCATCGATGTCAACGGCATGTTGGCGTGGACCGGGACGTACGCGAAAATGGTCAAGAACCTGACGATCGAAGATAACCTCTTCGATAATATTCATACGAGAAGCCAATACGCCGCGGACAACTACACGGTGCGCGGAATCGGCCTGATGTACACCGAGAACTTGATCATCAGAAACAACGTCATGAACGGTTTTGGCGAGAACTATTTCTACGGTCTCTACGGCAAACTCACGATCGAAAATAACGAGTTTTTGGGTTGCCGCTACCGCGCCCTGACGCTTGTCAACGTTATGGATGATATCGATATCCTTAACAACAAGTTCCAGATGACGGCCGAAGCCGACAAATCAACGCGGGTTATCCATCTTTGGTATAACGGCACCTGGTATAACGGCTCCGCCGCCGACGGTTCGGATGATTTCTACCGCGACGGAATCGTGGTTAACGTGAAGTTTAACGAAGTGGAAGTCGACGCCAACACGGCCCGGGTATTCAGTCTTGACCCGTCCGTCAGCGCCGTCGACGGAACTTACGTCTATAAATATAACTTCAAGATTAACTGCAATTACAACAGCGTCAGCGGCGAGTTAGGCGATGAGTCGGCCCTGGTGTTTACGGACAATAATAAATTAAACGCCAAGTTTAATTACTGGGGCAGCGAAACTCCCGATCCCGACCGTTTCGTCTACGGCTCCGAGCCTTCCAAGCATATCGATTTCAGCGAATATTTCGCCTCGAAAGAAGCGCTGGAAGAGGCCATCGCAAACCTTGAATAAGGAATGTGATATACAAAAAAAGGCATTTCACGCGTTACCGCCGTGAAATGCCTTTTCGTATTTACAACCCTGGCAAAGTCCTTTCGCCCGCATCCTTTTGTCGATCTCGTTCATGACGACAAATTTTTTCAAGGTCCAGCGCGGGGCGATCAACAAATCGCGCGGCGGGTCGCCGGTCACGCGGTGGATGATGATGTCGCTTTTCAGGACGGCGAGTTGCTCGCAGACGATTTCGACATATTCCGCGAGATCAAGCAGGGGAAAGGGCTTCTTTAAATACTCTTCGCCCAAAACCGAGCCCTTAACTAGGTATAATGAGTGGATTTTTACGCCCTGGATATCCAGGGAGTTTAAAAAACGGGCGGTCTCGACCATCATTTTCGCGTCTTCACCCGGCAGGCCGTTAATGATGTGAACGATCGTTTCAATTCCCTTCGTCCTAATCCTTCGGATGGCGGAAAGAAAGGCTTCGAGATTATACCCGAGATTAAGCCGTCTCATGGTTTCCTCGCTCCGGCTTTGTAGGCCGATCTCCAGCCAGACCGGTATTCGCTCGTTAAGGGAGGCGAGATAATCCAGGATCTCGTCATCGATCGCGTCGCAGCGCGTCGCGATACTCAGCGCGACGATACCCGGGTCCAGGTCGACAGCTTCGGAAAACAACTCCTTCAGCCTTTCCGCGGGGGCGTAGGTGTTGGTGTTGGCTTGGAAATAAACGATATATTTTCCCTCCGGCCATTTATCGTGCATTTTGTTTTTGATTTTTTGAAACTGCGCGGCGATCGGCTCGAAGGGGTCGCCCGCAAATTCGCCGCTTCCGAGCTGCGAGCAAAAGAAACAACCGCTCCGGCTTATCGCGCCGTCCCGGTTCGGGCAGGTAAACCCGGCGTTTAAGGAGACCTTAAACACTTTCGACCCGAAGCGGGATTTCAAATACTCATCAAGCGTATTATAGCGGTGTTGGGGCGTGAAGTACTTCATTTACTTACCTCGCAAAATTCGTCACGATTTTTACTTTTTTTATGTTATAGTATTTTTGCAAAACTATTATATCATTAAATCCGATATTAACAACCGGAATTAATCATATTTATCCCGCCCGCCTTATATAATTAACCAGGGGTAAGCGGTGCTCGTTGGTTATGTGACAATCATATTTTTTTTGGCCGCAGTTTTCTGGAGTTTTAAATACCGGTTTATGCAATTTCGCGCGTTTAAGGAAACAAAGGCGGTCTTGATTAAGGAAAAAAACAAATCGTCCTACCAGACATTTATGGTATCGCTTGCCTCCCATATCGGCACCGGCAATATCGTCGGGATCTCGACCGCCGTAATCTACGGGGGCGCCGGGGCCTTGTTCTGGATGTGGGTGTTCGCCGTTTTCTCGTCGATTTTCTCGCTCGCGGAAAACACTCTCGCGCAGGTATTTAAGGAAAAAATCGCCGGGGAATACCGGGGCGGCGCTTGTTTTTATATAAAAAAAGGGATAAACAACGCTCCCTTGGCGCTCGTCTTTTCCATATGCTTGGTTTTGTCGAACACGATCTTTTTCCAACCGATTCAGGTGAATACCGTGAGCGAGTCTTTACGGCTTGCTTTCGGGATTGATCGCTTTCTGATTTTAATCGGCCTATTCGTCTTTACCTATTTCGTGATTTTTCGGGGAACGAAAAGAATCGTCTCGTTTTGCGAGCGGATTGTTCCGGTGATGGCAATCGGGTTTATCGCCGTTACCGTCATGATTTTGCTTTGCAATATCGCGTATTTGCCGGCGGTTTTCGGGAAAGTATTCCGGGAAGCGTTCCGGATCCCGGCTTTGCTTGCGGGCGCGTTCGGTTCCTGTCTCGTCGTCGGTTTTAAGCGGAGTCTCTTTTCCAACGAGGCGGGACTGGGAACGATGCCGTCGATCAGCGCGATGGCCGAGGTCGATTACCCGTTACAGCAGGGTTATATCTGCGTCGTCGGGATTTTTGTCGACACGGTTTTCCTTTGCACGCTGATGGGGCTCGTTATTCTCCTGTACGACGTTAACCCGGGCTCTTTTACCGGTTGCGATTTAATCGTCCACGTTTTTCAGGAAATGCTCGGAAAACTCGGGAAATACTTGGCGTTTTTCTTTCTCTTTACTTTCGCGATCGCGACGTTCGTCAGCCAGTTTTATTTGGGCGAAAGCAATATGTATTACCTGATTAATAAGAAAAGGAAAAAGAAACCTTATCTTTTGTTGTATAAGTGTCTTTTCCTCGCGGGAATAATAATCGGGGTCAACAACTCGACGAAATCGATCTTTCATATCGTTGACACCGGAATAATTGTTTTGGGGATTTTTAACCTGTACGCCGTTTTTAAGTTAAGAAAGGTCTTCGAAGCGGAAATCGACCGTTTCCACGTCCGCAAAGACATGCCAGATATTGACGCCTTGACAAACGATACGCGTTGATTTATAATATAAATGCCTGGGAAGTTCGCCTTTTTAATATATGCGAACCGAACAAAGAAGATATGGGAAATTGAGGCATACCGGGCGTCGAAAGCTTGCTCGAAAGCAAGAATCCCGAAGGTATGCAACAAGAGATTTCCACCGTGTGGGCCTGTGGTTTCACATATCTAATAACGGCTTCCTGGGTATAATATATTACAAATATAAACGAGAGCCTAAGAGATGTGTCTTTAAATCTTAGGCTCTTTTTCGTTTTCTTTTAATTCTTTCGCTATCGTCGCCGCCAGGTAGGCGTTATTATACACGAGGACGATATTGGCGTCAAGGCTCCGCCCGGCCGTCAGTTCCTTTATTTTAAACAAGAGATAGGGCGTAAGGTCCTTGCCGGTAATGTTTTCCTCGCGGGCTGTCTTCACGGCTTCCGCGATTTTCGCGTCGATCTCTTCGTTTTTCAGTTCCAATTCCTCCGGAATCGGGTTGGCGATCAACACGCCGCTTTTAATCCCGAGCTCGTTTTTGACCGAAAGATACCCGGCGATTTCTTTCGGGGTGTTAAGACGGTGATTAACGCGGTGCGGGCTTTTCGCGGTATAAAACGCGGGGAAAAAATCGGTTCGGTAACCGATTACCTCGACGCCCTTGGTCTCGAGATATTCGAGCGTTCGCGGGAGATCAAGAATCGCCTTGGCGCCGGCGGAAACGACGGCGATGTTGCATTCGGCGATCACCTCCAGGTCGTTGGAGATGTCGAATGTTTTCTCGGCGTCGCGATGAACGCCGCCGATACCGCCGGTCGCGAAAACGGGAATTCCGACCATGGCGGCGATATAAGCGGTCGCGCCCACGGTAGTGGCGCCGTCCATCTTTTTCGCGATCAAATACGGCAGATCCCTTTTCCCGGCTTTGGGAATCTCGCGCCCGGATTTGCCGAGATATTCGAGCGCGTCGTCGTCGCAACCGACGCGGATCTCGCCGCCGATGACGGCGATAGTCGCCGGGGCGGCGCCGCATTCCCGCACGATCGCCTCGACATGATTGGCCATGGCGATATTTTGTGGGAAAGGCATGCCGTGGGCGATAATCGTCGATTCCAGCGCGACAAGCGGTTTTTTGCTTAGAATCGCTTTCTTTACTTCATCGTTAAAGCGAATATGTTTGTTCATAATAGTCTCCCTATCTATTATATCACTATTTTTACCAATTATAAATATTTGCGCGTTTTTATTCGGTTTTATTGGAAATTTTCCTTGATAATATTGACCCTAATTCTACCAATTGTCAATATATGCTGGTTTTTTATCAACCGTTTTGATATAATATTTAATGAAAAAGGANNTTTGATATGAAGAAAGGATTCTTTTATTCTATTTTCGTTATTTTTATATTGATTTTTAGTTCGGTTACCGCGCGCGGGACCATCGGTCAGGGTTATAACGTCATGACCAACCCCGGCGAGGACATGAGGACGGAAATGAATATTAGTTGGCATTCGGACGATAAAATATCTTTTGTCCAATACACGAAAGCAAGCGATACCGATTGGAAAGACGCGCGTCTTGTTCTCGGTATGTCGGAGGAGTTTTCGGTTCCCGAAAGCCAACAATTTGGAAGCAAAACCGTGATATCGGACGGTTTTACCCCGCGTTATCATTTAAAGGTTAATTTAACCGGTTTAGAGCCTGACACCGAGTATAAGTACCGGGTCGGGCGCGATCCTTCCTTTTCGGACACCTATTATTTTAAGACTGGGTCCGGCGTCGAGCCTTTTAGTTTTTTGGCTTTCACCGACCCGCAGTACGCGAATGATAGCGGAGCGTCGATTTTCAATAATCTCGTTCAAAAAGCCCTGGAAATCGATCCCGATATCCGTTTCAGCGTCGTATCCGGCGATTTAGTGGACAGGGGCGGGAAAATCGAGCAATGGAATATTTTGTTCCGGCAGTCGAGCCTGCGATTGATGCCGTTCGCGGTCGCGCCCGGGAATCACGAGTATTACGACGCGTCACCAACCCCCGTTTTCTTCGATAATACCTATTATAAAGGTTTTTTCAATAATCCCGAAAACGGCGCCGAAGGCGTTTTGGGGTCCAGTTATTATTTTAAGTATAACAACGTCCTGTTTGTCTCGATTGACAGCGAGGCGGCTGTTAACAGCGCCGCAAACAAAACCGCGCAAAAGACGTGGTTTGAGAACGTGATGAAAAGCAACCACGCCCAATATATCGTCGTTTTCATGCACCGCAGCTTTTACGGCGGCATTTATGGTTCGGTTTCCGCCGGCCTTCGCGCCGATTGGCAGGGACTTTTCGATAAATACGGCGTCGATTTGGTCTTGACCGGTCACGACCATATTTACCGGCGCACGACGCGGATTTATGAGGGCGAGGCGTCGACCGTGGATTACCGGGGAACGACATACATGATCAGCGGTTCCGCCGGCGCGAAGTACTATGATTTACAATACGAGGGAAACAACAAATATAAAGAACTTTTTGAGAAGGAATTCGCCCGGCAAAGCTCGGTGTCGATCTTTCAGGTCGGCATCGACGGGTTGAAACTTATTACCATTGGAACTTCCGGCCAGACTCTTGACGAGGTGACGCTACCGGCCAAGCGCTCGCCGCATCCGGCCTCAGGTTTCGCGAAAGAAAGCTATCTTGACAGCGTCAAGTTGACCCTGGACTCCAAGGACCCGACGAAAGCGGTCTTTTACTGGGGGAATCAATGGTACGGTCATGTTAATTCCGCCCGCCTGCACGGCGAGGACGGAGAAGTGATCGGTCACGAGTATTTTGATACCAACAAGCTAGGCAACACGATACAAATAACCGATCTAGAACCTAATAGAACATACCAATATACCTTAAAAGTCGAGTTTAAGGACGGGACGACAGCTGAGCGGGAGATTAGCCTGCTTACCAAGCTTTCCTACGGGAGAATCGAGAATCTCAATCTGGACGTTTCCGGCGCGACCCCCGTTTTAAATTGGCTTGCGTTTTTGGAAAACGATCAAATTGAAAAATTCCGCGTTCTGGCAAATGACGAATTGGTCGAGGAACTCGGCCCCGCCGCGACGTCATGCGACATCGGCGGCCTTGATCCATTCCGTCTGAACGTGATCACCCTGGAGGCTGTCGACAAATTCGGCGACGTCGTCTATCGAGAATCGGTCGAGTACGGCGAGGACGTGACTTTCACGATCACTTGTCCGGACGTCGAAATTGAGCTCGAACCCGGCGAGTCGAAGCGCCCGTCCGTCGTTGTCGAACCGGAAAGAGACGTGACGCTTGTTTTTGAGTCGTCCGACCCGGAAGTCGCGATTGTCAGCGCTGACGGGGAAATAACAGCCGTCGCCCCCGGTACGGCGACTATTACCGTAAAAATAGCGGAAAAACCTGATGTTACCTGCGCTATCGCGGTTGAAGTTGTTGAGGCAAAAGAAAAACCGGGCGACGCCCCGAAGAAAAAAGGCTGTTTTGGCGGTTTTTCCGCAATAGCCGGTTTGGGGTGCCTGGGGATCGCCGCGCTTCTCCGCAGGCGCGGAAAACATAAATCTTAAAACCGAGTAACTATATTAGATGGAGGAAGTATGAAGAAATTTTCAGCATTCACGTTAATCTCGTTGGTTTCTGTCTTGCTTTTAACCTTGGTTTTCCCGGTCGGGTTAAACGCGGCCGTCAAGGAATCGTACTTTGTTTTTACCAGCCCCGGCGAAGACATGTCAACGGAAATGAACATTAGTTGGCATTCGGACGTCGAAGGGACGTTTGTCCAATACGCTCCCGCCGACGAGGAGGGCTGGAACAACGCCGTCCGGGTAGACGGCGAGTGCAAGCCTTTCTCGCTGCCTGAGGAAATCCACGAAAGAGGCAAGATTTTCCGTACAATCGGGTTTACCGAGCGCAACCGATGCACGGTATCGTTGAAAGATCTTGATCCCAACACCAAGTATAAATACCGCGTTGGTAAAACCACTTTCAGCGAGCCCTCTTATTTCTGGACCGGGGGGAATGTCGAACCGTTTAGTTTCCTGTTTTTCACCGACCCCCAATTCTTCAGCGATAGCACCGCCCGCACTTTCAACAACCTCGTTTACAAGGCTTTGGAGGTGGATCCCGATATCCGCTTCAGCGTCGTAACGGGCGATATCGTTGACCGCGGCGGGGATATGAATTATTGGAATTGGCTGTTTAACCAACCCTGTCTTAAGGAAATGCCGTACGCGTTTGCTGCGGGCAACCATGAATACTATGACGCCATCGGCGCCAACGTGTATTCCAACGCGTTTATGAACGCCTTTACCAACTATCCCGCCAACGGCGCGCCGAACGTTCTCGGGTCGTCTTATTACTTCAAGTATAACAACGTCTTGTATGTTGTCGTTGACAGCGAGGCGGAAACCGTTAACGTCGCCCGCCGTCAGGAGCAGATGGATTGGTTCGAGGAAGTAATGCGCACCAACCACGCGCAATACATCACCGTTTACATGCATACCGGAATCGGGATGCCGCCGAACCGCAACAACGCCAAAGCGCGCTGGCTGGAACTGTTCGACAAATACGGCGTCGATATCGTTATGACCGGGCACAGCCATGTTTATTTCCGGACGAAGCCGATTTATGATTTCGCTCCTTCGACCGATCCCGACAGGGGCACGATTTACCTGGAAGGCGGTTATTCCGGACCGAAAGCGGGAACTACGAGTCCCGGCAATCCGACTTGGTTTGAAACAAGGTTTGCTACCGCCCCGTCGGTCACGATTTTCCAGGTGACGACAAGCCACCTCTCCCTGCGCACGATTGATATTACCGGCTTCCACCTTGACGAGGCCACGATCCCGGCGAAGCGCTCGCCGCTTCCGGCATCCGGTTTTGAAAAAGAAAGCTATCTGGATAGCATCTCGCTCACGGTTGATGAAAAAGACCCGACGAAGGCTATCTTCTATTGGGGCAATAAATGGTACGGCCATGTCAATTACGCCCAGCTTATCGGCGAGGACGAGGAAGTAATCGGTCACGATTATCTGTATTCGAACCGCGTCGGCAATTACGTCACGCTCACCGGGCTTGAATCGAACAAAACTTACAATTATACCTTGAAAGTCGAGTTCAAGGACGGCACGGTCGTGGAACGGCCGATGACTTTAGAGACGCCAAAACTTCCTTACGGAAGAATCGAAAATCTTGAGCTTGACACATCCGGGGAGAAGCCGCTCCTAACGTGGTTCGCGTTTTTGGAGAACGACCAGATCGAGAAATACCGCGTGCTTGTCAACGACGAGCTCTTAACGGAGCTTGAGGTCGGCGCGATGTCGTGCGAGATTACCGGGCTTGATCCATACAGGAAAAATGTGATTAAGCTTGAAGCGGTAGATGTTTCAGGCGACGTCGTCTTCACGGATTTCGTTGAGCACGGGGAAGACGTGGAATTCACGCTTGCCTATCCCGAGGATGAGATTGAGCTTGAGCCCGGGAAATCAAAGACGCCCGCGGTGAGCCTTAACCCGAAACTCGACGTAACGATCGTTTATGAATCGTCCGACGAAACGGTGGCGACGGTTGACGCCAACGGCAAGATAACCGCCGTGGCCGAGGGCGAAGCCACGATCACCGCGAAGATTCTCGAGCGTCCCGACGTCGTCGCGACGATTAAGGTCAAAGTAACGGCCGCCGAGGAACCCGAGGATCCGGGAACCGAGAAGAAAGGCTGCTTCGGCAGCATCGCCGCGTTCGCCGGCTTGGGATCTCTGGGACTTATCGTTCTTTTCCGCCGGCGCCGCCGGTTCTAGTAAAAAACCAAAGCCATAATAAAACTCGCGTTTATTATGGCTTTTATTCGTTTTTCCGACTTTTTGCCGTAATGACTTGTAAGTAAAATGTTTTTATTATATAATATATCGGGTACGTATCAATATAAACGGAGGTAGTCAAAACAATAAGATGGAGTCAATAGTCATTGGCGTTATCGGCGCCGATGTCCATGCCGTAGGCAACCGTATTATTGAATTCACGTTGGAAAACGCCGGTTATAACGTCGTTAACGTCGGCGTTTTATCGACGCAAGAAGACTTTATTAACGCGGCGATCGAATCAAACGCGAAAATGATTCTCGTGTCATCGCTTTACGGGCACGGCGAGATTGATTGTCGCGGGATGAGGGAAAAATGTATTGAGAGCGGGTTAAAGGATATTATCCTGTATGTCGGCGGAAATATCGTCGTCGGCAAACAAGACTTTTTTGAGGTTGAAAAACGTTTCAAGGCGATGGGGTTTGACCGGGTCTTTCCGCCGGGCACCCCGATCGAGGCGGTGCTGCCGCTAATAAAGGAAGATTTGATGAATCATGCCTAAATACTTGTTGGCGGATATCGGCTCGACTTACACGAAACTAACGGCCGTCGATCTAGGAAAGGGCGACATTATCGGGACGGCCCGTCATTATACCACCGTTAATACCGACGTCCGAATCGGTTACGAGAAGGCTTTCGCGCTCTTGGCCGAAAAAACGCACGTCATGGAATATGACAAGGTTTTCGCGTCCTCATCGGCCGCCGGCGGTTTGAAAATGGCGGCGATCGGCTTGGTCGAGGAGTTGACGGTCGAGGCGGCCAAGCGGGTCTGCCTCGGAGCCGGCGGGAAAGTTAATTTGGTCTATTCGCATCATATCACGAAAAAGGACGCGGAAAGCATCCGCGACGGCGATATCGATATCGTTTTGCTCGCGGGCGGCACCGACGGCGGGAACGAGGACTGCGTTCTTTATAACGCCCGGATGCTCGGCGAAGCGGGGGTGAAAATCCCCGTCGTTTACGCCGGGAACCGCGCCTGCCAGGATCAAATCCAGGCGATTTTCAAGGAATATAATATCCGCGGCTGGATTTGCGATAACGTCATGCCGCGGCTGAACGTTCTTAATATCGAAAGCGCCCGCAAGGTCATCCAGTCGATTTTCATGAATAATATTACCGAGGCCAAGGGCATCAAGAAAATCGAGACGGAGTTTGCCGAGGGAATCGTGCCGACGCCGTACGCCGTGTTAAAGGCGGCGGAGCTTTTAAGCCGCGGTTACGCGGACGAAACGGGCTTGGGGGAAATCGTCGTTATCGATATCGGCGGGGCCACGACCGATTTTTATTCGGTCTGCAGCGGAATGCCGAAACAGGCGAATGTTTTCGTTCACGGGCTCGAGGAACCGTTCGCGAAACGGACGGTAGAGGGCGATTTGGGAATGCGCTATTCCGCCCCCGGGATAATCAAAAACTTAAGCGAGGAAACAATCAAAAAATATCGGGAACGGGGAATCGACCTTTTGCGGGAAGCGGAGTTCCGTCATTCGCGCCCCGCGTTTCTCCCGCGGGACGAACGGGACGAATATGTCGATTCCGTGCTCGCGAAACTATGCGTCGATATCGCGACTTCCCGGCACGTCGGGACGTTTTCAACGGTTTATACCCCGCTCGGAGTGATGCATTATCAAACGGGCAAGGATCTATCGGACGTGAAATATATCGTCGGGACCGGCGGCGTCATCATATACGACCGCCACGCTTACGACATTTTAAAATCGGCGCTATACGACGCGGGCAAACCGACGGAACTCAGGCCGCGCAAGCCGGCGTTTTTGCTTGACGGCGATTACCTTACCTCGGCGATGGGGCTTTTGGGTCGTCACCACCCGGAGATCGCCTTGCGCATCATGAAAAAAAGGTTTAGAAAAATTGTGGGGAATGATTATGAATCTGCGAAATGAAAAATGGTCGGAAGGAGAGTTTCTTCGCGTCCGCGCCGAGGTTCTCTCGACCTGGCCGACGGGCGCGTCGCCGCTTTTGTCCTTGGAAAAGGCGGCGGGATACCTGAGGAATATTCCCGCCGGAAAAAATTTCGCGGCGGCGCTTGAGACGGCGAAAGCGAAGGGAATTACTTTGATTCAGCCGCGGGCGGGGGTGGCGACGATCGACGGGCAGATCACCCTTCTGAGATATCTCGCCGCCGCGGGAGCCGATCTTTTGCCGACGACGATCGACAGTTACACGCGGCTTAACCGCTACGAGGAGGCGGAACGCGGCCTCGAGGAAAGCGAAAAAAACGGTCGGAGCATGCTCAACGGTTTTCCGGCCGTAAACCACGGGGTCGAAGGCTGCCGGAAGGTGACGGAAGCGGTCGGCGTTCCCGTCGAGATCCGCCATGGCACGCCCGACGCCCGCTTGCTAGCGGAAATCGCCTTCGCTTCCGGTTTCACGTCGTTTGAAGGCGGGGGGATATCTTATAATATTCCGTACGCGAAAAACATTTCCGTCGAGGACACGATCCGCTATTGGCAGTATTGCGACCGGCTGGTCGGCTATTACGAGGATTTGGGCATCCGCTTAAACCGCGAGCCGTTCGGCCCGCTCACGGGCACGCTCGTCCCGCCGGCGATCGGCAATGCCGTTGCGATCATCGAGGCGCTGCTCGCCGCCGAGCAGGGCGTAAAAAGCATCACCGTCGGTCTTGGCCAGTGCGGCGCCGTGGTTCAGGATATCGCCGCGCTTAGGGCGCTATCCGACCAGACGGAAGAATACCTGCGCCGGTTCGGCTATGAAGATGTTTCCGTGACCACGGTCTTTCACCAATGGATGGGCGGATTTCCCGAGGACGAGGCCGAAGCGCTCGCTTTGATCGCCACGGCGTCGTTTGTGGCGGCGGCCGCCGGCGCCACAAAAATGATCACGAAAACGCCGCTCGAGTCGTTCGGCGTCCCGACGAAGGAAGCCAACGCCGCCGGGATCAAAGCGTCGAAATTTGTCGTCGGTTTGTTTACCGACCAGAGTATATCGGATAACGAAAAAATCAAAGAAGAATATCGCCAAACGCGAAGAGAAGTCGATTGCCTTTTAAAACATGTCTTAATTTTGGGCAAGGGCGACGTCGCTATCGGCGCGGTCGAGGCCTTTCGCCAGGGAATAATCGACATACCTTTCGCGCCGAGCCGGTTTAACGCCAACCGGATGTTGCCCGCCCGGGACAACGAGGGCTGCATCAGAATCTTAGACTTCGGCAACCTCGGTTTTGACGAGGATATAAAAGCATTTCATCAAACTAAAATAAAAGAAAGAGCAAGAACGGAGGGTAGGGAAGCGAATTTCCAACTGACCGTCGACGATATCCGGGCGGTAAGTTGCGGTCGTTTGATCGGCAGGCCCTATTAATATGGAACATTATATTAAGGACGTTTTGTTTACGAAATCACTCACGGGGTTTTATTTTGACGACCAGCCGGCCATTAAAGGCGACGCCGTGGCCGACGGGTTTTGTTATCGGGGAAGCCCGGTGACGCCGGGTTTTACGCAAATCCGGCAGCCCGGCGAAGCCGTGTCCGTTATCTTGATTTTAAACGACGGCCAGGTTGCCGTCGGCGACTGCGCCGCCGTTCAATACAGCGGCTGCGGCGGCCGCGAATGTTTGTTCATCGCGGACGATTATATCCCGTTTTTGGAACGGGAAATCAAGCCGCTATTAATCGGCGAGTCCGTCATCCGTTTCCGACCGCTCGCCGAGAAATATGACTCGCTGCGTTTTTCCGGCCGGAAAATGCACACGGCGATCCGTTACGGACTGACACAGGCCTTTTTGCGCGCCGCGGCGCTCGCGGGACGAAAAACGATGGCCGAGGTGATCCGGGCCGAATACGGAATCGCTGACGCCGAGTATCGGCGGATTCCGATTTTCTCCCAAAGCGGCGACGACCGTTACAACAACGCCGACAAGATGATCTTAAAACGGGTCGACGTCCTGCCGCACGGTCTTTTTAATAACGTCGCGAAGCTCGGGAAGTCGGGAGAGCGCCTGCGCGACTATATCCTTTTCCTGCGCGAGCGCATTCTCGAGCTCCGCCAAAGCCCGGATTATAATCCCGTCCTGCATATCGACGTTTACGGGACGGTCGGCGTGATTTTCGCCATGGAAATTAAAAAAATTACCGATTACCTCGAGGAACTTTCCGACGTCGCTTCGCCGTTCGCCTTAAGGATCGAGGAGCCTGTCGACGCCGGCAACCGCGCGGAAACGATGGCGTTGATGCGCGAGATCAGGCGGGAGATCGACCTCCGCGGGCTCGCGGTCGAGATCGTCGCCGACGAGTGGTGCAACACTCTCGAGGATATTAAGGAATTTGCCGATAATAAAGCCGGTCACATGCTTCAGATCAAGACGCCCGACCTGGGCGGGATAAATAACACGATCGAGGCGATTTTATATTGCAACGAAAAACAAATCGGCAGTTACTGCGGCGGGACATGCAACGAGACCGACAAATCCGCCGAGGTTTCGGTTAATATCGCCGTCGCTTGCAACGCCACGCAGTTCCTGGCGAAACCGGGAATGGGCGTCGACGAGGGACTGATGATCGTCAATAACGAGATGAACCGGGTTATCGCCCTGGCCAATCGCGGGAGGTAAAAATGAAAAAAGGAGTTTGCGGGAGTTTGGAGTCAAGCGACTGCCTGATAACTGTAGAGG
>LFRM01109281.1_pt4 | contig 15309 bp, 14 predicted proteins | sample 618341 | NCBI WGS metagenome assembly LFRM01 (sample SAMN03654438, study PRJNA283298) | anaerobic digester metagenome | isolation source: pool of bioreactors CSTR01a, CSTR02a, and CSTR03a thermophilic anaerobic... | place: Denmark: Kgs. Lyngby | collected 2014-05-21 | reverse complement strand
TTATCCGGACAAAGGCTGTGGAGGTGTAAAAATGGGAAATGAACAGTCTTTAATGCAAACATTGGAACAAGGAAGGGCATACTTTGCATATGAACAGGTTCAATCCGTAGCCGGGGAAAGGTACGATAAGGAATATAAGGCTTATGTTAAAAAAATTCCGATGTTAATTAAAACCAATGGTTTAGGAGCCGCCATTGCTTTTGTAGATGCTAAAAGCAAGGGCAAAGTTAATAACAGTAAACTAGCTTATGAAGCTATTTATGGGCAGATAACAGAATGGCTAAAAAAAGATGAAAAATTGTTGGTTGATCTCTCTGAAAAGAATTTGACAGAAGCAATAGTCCTGTTGGAATCAAGAAACTACCGGGCTGTTACTGTAGAGGTGTTGGCCTTGTTTAATTGGCTACGGCGATTTGCAGAGGCCCTAATCGAAGGAGAGGCTAAAGATGAGAATTAAGGGAAGGATTAAAAGGTTCTTTGAAGATAAAGGCTATGGCTTTATCTCTTTTTTTGAAAGGCAGGGTGAAATTTTTTTTCATATTACTAATTTTTTGGATGATAGCGATAAAAATATTGTAGAAGAGGGCCTCGAAGTTGAATTTAGAATAGGACCTGGTCGTGGAGGCAGGGATAAAGCCGAGGATATACGGATATTGAGAAAACCGGCGGAGAATCATTTTTCATCTAAAGCACCGGATAAAAAACGTTCTTTGTCTAAAACACCGACTCAAAAGCATTTTCTGCCTAAAGATACATTAGCTGTTCTTAAATCAAAATCCATAGATAATTTTTCTCTTAAACTTAATAAGTTTGCTTATTTTTTCCCGGACGAAAAGAGTGGGGGTTTCGCTTTTATTAAAAAGGCAAGGAAAAAGGGTCAAAAAGAATACTGGATAAGCCCGGATTTCAGCAAAGTCAATCTAAAAGCGCTAAATCTCCGTCATAAAGACACCATTGCCGCCCTGAATTTAGAAACAAAGCAGCTACAGTTTATACCGGATTGGCGTCTTACCGTGGGTTTAGGGCAGGCTTCTGTTTATGAAACGTCAATATCGCTGCATCACATTTACGGTGTTCCATATATACCGGCCAGCTCGATCAAGGGTGTTCTTAGAAACTGGATCATCACGACCCTATTTGATGGGATAGAAGGCGATGAAACCGTAGGTGCCCTGGCCGATCAAGGGTTTTGCCGCATTTTTGGCAGCCCGGTTGGCAGCATTCGCGGGGAATACCACGGGGAGGTTCATTTTTTTGATGCCTTTCCCATGACGGAGCCTAAAGTTACACCGGATATCATGAACCCCCATTTTGGCCCTTATTATGCCGGTGACAGCGATGAGCACCCTCCGGCAGATTATTATTCGCCTGTGCCGGTATTCTTTTTAGCCGTAGAAGGCACTACTTTTACTATCATCTGTGGTGTGCCTAAAGAGAAAAACGCTCCAATTGAATCCGGAGTTTTTGCAAATAAAAGACCTCTGGATGTGGCGTTATCTCAGCTGCGTGAATGCTTGGCGGAACATGGAGTTGGCGCAAAAACTGCAGTAGGGTATGGAACAGGTACGGGTTAACCACAGGGTCTAACAAGTACTGATATAGACTTAAAGTTAGACTTAAAATTTTACGAAAAATGAAGGGTTAATTGTCGTCGATCGCCAACAGTGTAAAGAGGTCGGGGGATCGACGACACTCTGCAAAACTCATAAATATCTAACAGCAGGGCATTTGATTGCTTTTACCCACGAATGCCCATAATTAGTACACCGAAAACGTTTCCAGCCTATGAGGAATTGAACCCCTTTTTCCCCTGCCTATTGTTTTGCTCAGCAGGGAGTTTTCAGCCTACCTGCCCTGGAAGGACTATTATATAACTGTAATAACTGTAATTTATAAAGTTAATCACTTAATTCAACAGTGATCTTGCATCCAAGGGATTCCAGTTCAACCAATCTTATTTAGGCCTTTTATTTTTGCTCATTTGATAACACAAATATTTTATTAGTAGCACAAATCCTGTAATACTATTTTCCAGGTGATGGATTGTAAGAAAGATTGTTTGACCTGCCTCGGCAAGAAGCTATGGAGAAAGAAAGAGGGCAATATAGTAAAAAGCTACTAGTCAAAATATTAGCTTCATGTTTAGACAAAAGCTACGTTATTTGCTAAAAGTATTAGAGTAATTAGAAGAGAAGAAGGAGGTGGCTGAATGGCTCAAAAAAAGGCAGCCTCAAGGCAATTGAAAAACCCGCTACAACAAGTGTATATACCAGTGCAGTTGGACCTGCAGCAATCAACAGGAAACTTTTGGATAGACAACGGTTTGGTATATCTGGTTAATAAGTTGGGCCAGGGCACATATCCCCTTAACAACATCCTGACATTGCTGCAAGAAGGTCTCTTGCAAAAAACGGGTAACGTGGCCCAGTATTTTGATGAATCTACCGGGGAATTAAAGAACTATGACAAAGTAAACTGGGATTATCCCGCTTCTTTTTTTATCAAGATTGTGGACGCTCCGCCCAAAAAGAAGGTTGATGGTAAGGAATATCCCCTTTCTCCACCCCGTCCCAGACTGGAACTTCACTTCAGTAAAATAAAAAAACAATGTGACATTTGTGGGACCCGAGCTCCGACAACCGACTCCAAGATGTGGATATTTCCCTTTATTGTCACCCCTGACAAATTCGGCCAGGTTCTCCAAGAACATGGTGATTGCCAGGCACACCTCCTTCACCCTCGCTTTGCTTTCAAACTAAAGTGCCGTTTTACTAAGGGGTTACGCCACCTGAAATAAGGATGGTCCCCACATGATTCCAACTTATTACATAGTTTCACGAAATCAAAAACCCTTATTTTATCGGCACTAAACGGTTTTCAGCCTACCTATGAGGAATTGAAACGCAGTGCATAAAGCTGTTATTTTGCAAATTAAATCAGCAGCCACATTTTAGCAAATTAGTTTAGACCTATTTTCCTTTACAAAGTGCTTCATTTATCTCGCGACAGCGCTTCGCTCCCCATTACAAAGGATCTCATGGCATAGATCCATCCGCACTTAGGCCGTGATAATTAAATTTCCGACTTTTCGTCCGATAAATTATATTGAAGCGAAGATGGGTGTCTTTGCCCCTGTTTCCCTAAGCTTATGCTTGATATAATCCTTGATCTCCTCCTTTTCCAGAGGTTCCATTACATAGCGCATAACAACTTTACGGAAACGGGGTTCCTCATCCAAACCCTGCACCAGACCCCGGTAAAATCTATCACCGTCCCGGTAGACAACGGACTCCACTGACCCGGTGCGGGTTTTCAGCCTACCTATGAGGAATTGAAATGCTCATTGAGCTACTTTATGAGGGCGAAAAAGCCCTCTTTTTCAGCCCTATATAATGGAAATTAAAAATTTAATGAAGGGTTAGCAGGGATTATCCAATGTTTGTGCCTTAGGATCAGTGTGTATTCGCAAAAAACAGGCATAGTATTTTTCTACTATTTATAAAAGTAACTGTAAGGCTGGACATACTTGAGGCGTCGGGGGAAGATAAGTGTGGTGGGAGAATGTGACCTCTAAAAGTGTTAAGCCCGAAGTCCTGCTTGCCACCCTAGGCGTAGAGCCCCAGGTGGTGACCATTACACTAGATGAGCTTCTGGCTCGCGGATGCTCTTTAAGGGAAGTGTCGGTGGTTTACACCATGGATCCCGGCGTTAAGACGGCGCTGACGGCAATTGAAGGGGAGTTCGACAAAGGCCTCTATCCAGGCGTGCTGTTGCGGAAGAGTCCTGTTATAAATAGGCAGGCGGCGGTTGTTGATTTTCGCAGCGAAGATGACCTCCGGGCGCTGTTGCGCACCCTTTACGCCGAGATGCGCCGCGCCCGCCAGAGCGGTGTAAAGGTGCACCTTTGTCTTTCCGGCGGACGCAAGGTCATGAGCATTATGGCTATGGTGGTGGCCCAGTTGCTCTTTGGACCTGAAGACTGCGCCTGGTATCTGGTTACCGAGGGGTGGCATCCCGGCGCGGAGCGCAGATTGCACCTTGAGTCGGGCGACAGGGTCTGGCTGGTTCCGGTGCCCGTGCTGCGTTGGTCTGAGGCCGGCACACTCATGCGTACGGTGGCGGAGTTGGAGGACCCGGCAGAGGTAGTGTACTGGTACAGGCGGTTAGAGCAAAATGCGCGCCGCAAGCGACAACGGGAGTTTTTCCGTCACTGGCTGACCGGCGCGGAGAGGGAAGTGGTCCGTTTAGCCTGCCGGGGTCTCGATAATGTCAGTATCGCCAAAGCCCTGGGCAAGAGCGAACAGACCGTAGCCAACCAGCTTAGAAACGTTTATGAAAAGCTCAGGGAGTGGCTTGACTTCCCGGAGGGCAACGTGGAGCGCAATATGATGATAGCTGAATTCGCTCCATATTTCGCTCTGGAGGAATTGGAAGGATGAAAAGGTAAATTTTGTTAATTGATTGTCTTATGGGTTGTCTTACGTTGCGGTAATCATGTAAGGATTGCCGAAGTGAAAACCGGCGGTAAGGCTAGAAAAGCAGAAAAGTTGATACATTCGGCGAAGAGAGAACCGGGAGGGTAAGGAACCTTGATTCTCCTTAATTTTTCTCATCCGTTTACCATCGAGCAGTTGCAGGAATTGGAAAAATTAACAGGGAGTAAAATAGACCGGGTGGTGGAGATCGACGCCCAGATCGACCCCCGGCAGCCGATAGCTCCCCAGGTGTCGGCCATGGCCGGCCGGGCCGGTCTCACACCTGAGGAGTGGCAGACGGCGGCTTTACTGGTCAATCCGCCGTCGCTGAATTTAAGCGCGGTGACGCTTTTGGTTGAGCTGCATGGAAGGTGCGGTTATTTTCCGGCGGTGGTGCGCATGTGCTCCGTGCCGGGAGCAGTGCCGCCCCGCTTCGAGGTGGCCGAGATAGTGAACCTGCAGGCGGTGAGGGAGGAGGCGCGTTTGAGGCGCTTTGAACGGTGAAGAAAACTTTAGTTTAGGTATTTCTCCTGTACCCCATGAGAAACTCTTGAAGGAGGCTTGCATTTTAATGAGAAGGATCGAAGCAACCTATTATGCTGCTACCCCCCTGTTTTGGGGAGGTGCGGATTATAGAAATAAAGCTGAAGTCCGCCCCCCAAGCCTAAAAGGTCTTTTGCGCTTTTGGTTTCGGGCTATCTCCTGGCCTCAGCTCGGTTCCATGAATGAGGTCTGGGAGGAAGAGCGAAGGTTATTCGGGAGCACAAAAGGCCAGGGTAAATTTCTGCTTTCCGTCACAAAACGTCAGGGGCTGGACATAGTAGGCAGGGAAGAGAAATGGGGAAAAGAGGGGCTCGCTTATCTCGGGTATGGCGCCGTGGACAGGGGGAATACGGTTCGTCCGTATCTCAGGCAGGGAGGGCACTTTACGGTGGCGTTGATTCTTGGAAAAGATGTTTCTACGCAGCAAATCGATTTTCTAATTCAATCTATAAAAGCTTTGGGGCTCTTTGGTGGTTCCGGTGCCCGGTCCCGGAAGGGTTTAGGCTCCCTTTCATTGGCTACCCTCCTGTTGGATGGAAAGGAAGTATGGTCAGCGCCGGCCAATTTTCAAGAGCTAAAGGAAAGAATAAGAGACTTTCTGGAATCTTTGGGCCTTGAGGAGGACTCTGCTGGAGCTGCACCCTTGCCGCCTTACACGGCTTTTAGCCCGGAAACGAAGGTTTACATAGTAGAAGGGGGCGGTGACCCCCTTGAGCTTTTAGATGATATCGGTAGAGAGCTTATGCGCTACCGCAGCTACGGCCTAAAGGGGAAGGATGGGCATCTTCTTTTCTCGAGAGAGCCTGCCGAGCAGAACTTTGCCGATGATCACGATCTTATCTTAGACTTCTTGAATGGTTCCACAATAAACCGCCCGCCCCGCCGGGCTGTCTTTGGGTTGCCGCATAATTATTACTTCAAGAGTACTAGACAGAAAGCTGATGTAGGGCCGTCAGGAGATGGAGCAGGTAAAAGGCGGGCCAGCCCCCTTTTCATCCATATTCATGTTCTTAATAGAAGACGGTATGCAGCGGTACTGACCCTTATGCCGGCTGTATTTTTATCGCAGGGGACAAGCATAGCCGTTAGCAACAGAGATAGGGGGGTACGGAACGTGCCCGCCAGGGTGGATTTTAATGTTATTGAGACTTTTCTCAAACGCCCGGGACTCAACGCAAAGGTGGTGTGGCCTTGATGGAAGAGAAACTTTTACATTTTTCGCTGGGGCCAGTCCAGGATTTTGTGGCTCAGGCACGAAAAACGCGCGATTTTTGGGCCGGATCTTTTATCCTCTCCTACCTGTCGGGGAAAGCCATACTGGAAATATTAAATAACAAAGGCTGGCTGGTCATGCCGCAGGTTGAGGTTCAGAGGGACAACCCTGACGATTTATTAGCCGCCTTGCAAAGGGTGGAACAAGGAGAGAGCATAATAAATGGGCCGGTAGTCCCAACCCTGCCCAACCGGTTTATGGCCAAAGTTCCGGCCGGATTCGATCCCCGGCTGTGTGTGGAGGCAGTAGAGAAGAGTTGGAGAAAAATTGCCGGAGCGGTCTGGCAAAATTACCTCTCCGCTGTTGCCGACTATGGACGAGATACCTCGCAAATTTGGAAACGGCAGGTAAATAATTTCTGGGAAATTGCCTGGGTAATAGGTGAAGATTCGGCTTTGCTGGATTACCGTAAAAACTGGCGCAGCCGAGTGCTTCCGATGGAGCCGGGAGATAAATGCTCGCTGATGGGGAATTTGCAGGAGCTTTCCGGCTTTATCCGGTCGAAGGAAAGAGAGAAACAGGATGCCTTTTGGTCAGCCCTGCGGGAAAAAGTATGTGGGCATGAACTTGAGGAGGGAGAACGCCTTTCAGCGGTAGCCCTCATCAAACGCCTCTTTTCCCTTGTAGCTCAGGAGGCCATCGGGTGGAGCGTTATAAAAGAAGCCCAGCGCTACCCTTCGACAGCCTACCTTGCTGCTGTTAATTGGCTTTCCAGGGTAATTAAAACCTGTCCGGAGGAAGCGCGGCAATACGCCGCCCGGACCTCCCGCCTGCCTAAAGCGCAGCACCAGGAGGATCCGGATCGTTTTCAGTCTCTCCAAGACGCCCTTCAACAGCAGCCGGTAGCCAGAGAGTTTGCTTCGTTAAATGGCGATTGCTTCTTTGACGCCTGCTTGGCCAACCCTAATCTCTGGCGGGACAATAAAGGGTGTGCTGGGGTGGAGGAAGAACTGCGCCGGGAATTGAGAGAAAAACTGCGCAGCTTAGTTAAAAAAACGGGGGAAGCCCCTACACCTTTCTACGCCCTTCTCCTTATGGACGGCGACCTCATGGGGGCTCTATTGCGCCGGCACAATCGCGAAAAGGTTAGCAGCGCCTTGAATTCTTTTAGCTCCAAAGTGCCGGAAGCGGTGCGCCGGCACGAGGGTGTCCTGGTTTATGCCGGAGGCGACGATGTGCTGGCCATGGTACCTTTGGAAACCGCCATACCTCTGGCTCTTACTCTTCGCGAAATTTATGAGGCGAGCTTTCATCATGCCCAAGTGCCTGCGGAGCAAGCCACCATATCAGGAGCTCTCATCTATGCCCATTATAACACTCCATTGACAGGGGTGATCAGGGAGGCGCACTATTTACTTGACGAGATAGCCAAAGAAAAAACAGGAAGAAACAGCCTTGCTGTAACCGTTTGGAAAGGTGTCGGGCGTGTTTTAACCTGGGCGGTTCCTTGGCCAATTATCGGCTCGAGCCAACACAACCTTATTAATGAGCTGCTTAGCTCTTTCTCTTCTTACAGCAAAGAGAAAGAATATAATTTCACGTTTTTTTACAACATGCGCCAGCGTTTGGCGATTTTAATCGATGAAGAGGGGAATATTCCCCTGGAGTGGACCGATGAAGAATTGATTGATATTTTAGCGGCCGAGTACCGACGCAACAGGGAGCGTGAGGTGGATTGGCCTACGGCACGGCAAAGGATGGAGCGTTTGCTAACGATTTGCCGCAGATACAGGTGGGCTGAAAAAGGCGGGGTTCAAAAAGAAGAAAGGTCTTTTTCTCTCGATGGGGTCATGTTGATTAAATTTTTAGCGCAGAAGGGGGTGGAGCTGTGAGCTGGCAGCGATGGGTCTTCCGCTTTCTCGATACCTGTTTTTTTAGGGATGCCGCGCCCTTCCATGCCGGTGAGGGGGGATATATAAGGGTAAAAAGCATCTTCCCTCCCTTCATTACAACTTTACAGGGAGCAATCCGCACAAGCCTGGCCCTGGAACAAAAATGGCATCCGGGAGAGACGGAGAAATGGCCGGAAGAATTGGGTGGTCCGGATGATCTAGGCAACTTGCGGCTACGCGGGCCGTACCTGCTCTACCAGGATGAGCCTTGCTTCCCAGCACCCTTGTTGCTTCTGGGTAAAGAAGGCACCTATATTAGACTTGTTCCTGGAGCTCCAGTGGAATGCGATTTGGGCACTGTCAGGTTGCCTGTGCCCGCCCGGGAGCCAGAGGGGGCCAAGCTTCTAAATGGTGTTTACCTTACCAGAGAGGGTCTTGGTCAGGTTTTGGAGGGCGGTGTTCCTTCTCAAAATACCTTAAAAAGACGCGAAGATTTCTATGTCGATGAGATCAGGGTGGGGCTGGAGCGTTCAGATGAGAGCCGTACTGCCAAGGAAGGGCATCTGTACAACATTATCCACGTTAGGCCGAAAAGAGAAACCGCCCTCGCGGTATATGTTTCAGGTATCCCTCCGGCCTGGCGGGTTAAGGATCAATTGGCCGTACCTCTGGGGGGAGAAGGGCGGCTGGCCGCCGTTCAGGTTATGTCGGGTAATCCCTCTGAGATTTTGCCGCCGGCACCATCTTTGGTCGCAGGGAAGGGCGGAAAGATCCGCTTTACGGTTATCCTGGTCACCCCTGGATGGTACGGTGAGAGGGAAAGTTTACAAAAGGTTATCAGCCAGGGGCCTCCCGGCATACCAGGCCGCTGTCTGGCAGCTTGTATCGGCAAAGTTCTGCAGGCAGGGGGATGGGATATGCTTAACCGGCAACCCAGATCTTTGATGCCTTTTTTACCTTCGGGAAGCCTTTGGTTCTTTGAGGCAGATGAACAAAAAACCGCTCAGGTGGCCGCCTTGCATGGACAGTGTATAGGTCCCAAGGGTGACTACGGTTTTGGTCAAATAATCATTGGCAGATGGGAGGAGAAATAGTGATGAAAAGCGCTGTTTTGGGCCTTCTTGCGGAAACCAGCCTGCATCCCGGTATGGGGCAGGTAGTAGGAGTTGTGGACCTTCCGGTAGCCCGGGAGAAGTCGACCGATTATCCCGTTATCGTAAGTTCAAGCCTTAAAGGTTCTTTACGGGACCGGGCAGAGCAGCTATGGGGTATAGATGATGAAAAGGTAGAGCGTATTTTTGGCGGCCCTGATAATGCCGGTTCTCTCCTTGTCACCGATGCCCGGCTCTTGCTGTTGCCGGTGCGTTCGTTACAGGGCCATTATAGGTGGGTGACTTGCCCGTACCTTTTAGAGCGCTTACAAAGGGATCTGCAATTGGCAGGGATGATGGAAAGTTTTGCCATACTCCGCCCTGAAAATGGTGAAGCTGTTACTGTCCAGGGTCAGGGATCCCTTTTTCTGGAAGAACTTTCTTTTAGGGTGAGGGCAGAGGGCGACGAGCTTTCGGATTTAATCAATACTTTAAAGCCCTTTACCCGGCACGATGCCCTAAAGGACCGCCTTCAAGCGGGGTTGGCAATCATTTGTGATGATGAGTTTGCCTACTTTGCTCGCTACGGCTTGGCGGTAAACGCCCGCAACGTTCTGGATAACGAGACCAGAACCAGCGAAAACCTTTGGTATGAGGAGACCATCCCCCCGGATACCCTGTTTTATGCTCTCCTTTTTGCCAGAGATAAAAAGGAGAGCGACTTGGATGAGGTTAAGGGTATTTTCCTCGATCGCCCTTATTTACAGGTTGGGGGCAATGAAACGATCGGGCAGGGCTGGTGCGCCGTTAGCTGGATTACAGACGGAGGTGAGCAATTATGATGCAAACTCTTGAGCAAATGAGGGCACACCACGCTTTAGACAAAATACGCGATATAGAAAATAATTATGACGAAGATACCCGGCAGAAATTTGTTTCCTACGTAGAGAGCTTACCGGCAGACATCATAGCAAACGGTTTGGGGCAGGCTGCCGCGACCCTGCTCGCGCGGGCAAAAGGCAATGAGCATGATGCCCACTATCTTCTTTACCGGGCCCTAAAAGATTGGCTCTGCCGGGACGATCCTGAGGGCCGTGCCCCTTACGGCGGTGAGGACGACCTTATGGCGGCTATAGTTAACTGTGACCGGGCGGTCTACCTGCGCGCCCAGGCAGAAACGCTGGCCTGGTTGGAGTGGCTGAAAAAGTTTGCTGTGGCTTTTTTCAGAAGAGAGTAGGATAGGGCTAATGGTTAAAGGGGGGCGAGAAGATGGTTTTGCCATTGTATCATAATCATAATGCACCGAGACGATTTAAAAGGAGTTTTAACACTGGTTTATGGTACGATAAATTTTTTCAAGGATGGGCTCGTGACTGGACCATAGGTGACCGGGGTAAAAGAGATTGGATAAATCAGGTGACCGGTATCCCGGTAGGAGAGAGAGCCTTTTTGAAAGAAGCTGTCCTGCGGCTGGTGATGCTGGCAAAGGATCTTGGGGGCGAATGCCGCTGTTTTGCCACCAGTTGGCGCTTTGTTACCGGTTTAGGGCGCTCCCACCCTGTAGAAAACGGTTTTGCCTGGCACCATACCCTANNGGAGGCAAATGCAAATAATGTGGAAAAGCATATTGGCAGTGTGCTCTTTTTTGACGCCCTGCCCATAAGCCCCGTACAGCTTGAAGAAGAGGTAATGACACCCCATTACCAGGAATATTATCAGCAGGAGCAACCCCAGCTCGCGCCTGGCGACTGGTACGATCCTGTTCCCATACCCTTTCTTGCTGTGGCACCCCAGCAAACTTTTCTTTTTGCCTTAGCGCCACGTCGCAGGACGGCAGAGCAAGATCGGGAGGATTTTCTCCTGGCTTTTGAGTGGCTTACAGACGCTTTAACCGCCATTGGTGCCGGAGCCAAAACGACTGCTGGCTACGGGCGTTTTGTAAGGGAAAAGAGCGGGGAAACAGAAATCAACAAATGGTGGCAGGAAGCAGTGCAGAAGCTTCAACAAAGGGAGACACAAAAAGAAGAGGAAGCTGTTAGTCCTGTAAAAAAAGAAATGATGCAAGACAGTTATGATCAGGACCAAGAAGCCTTTATGAGAGCAATGGGTGAAAAATGGCTGAAAAAACTGGCGGAGGAACAATCTTCGGCGGAAGAAAAACAGGAGGTCGCCTTATTGTTGAAGCAGTGGTACCTGACATACAGGAAAGAGCAATGGAAGAAACCCAATAAGAAAAATAAGGAAAAGATAGCTTTGATTAAAAGAGTTCTTGGAGAATAAAAACAGCCGTAATATACCAGGAAATAGGTTTGGCCGGACTGCGAGAGCATACTGGACTGAGATATAGTGACTATCAGGGGTTGAAAGAAAGAAATATAGGTCATTTCCGCTTAGATCAGGACTGGCGAATCTCTTGTAACGAAAATAAAGGGGTCTTATGTCTTCGTCATGTAGGATCCCATGATTACATTAATAATAAACCATAAAATATTCCTCTTTTCTTTTAATTTCCTTCCCGAATAAAAAATTACAAGGCAAAGAGGCTTTTGTTAAAAAATGCAGATTTATGCAAAATATCATCGAAAAATAGCCAAAAAGTAAAAATTTTACCTATCACCTTTCATATTTTACATTGATGAAAACGGGGCCCTTTCTTATAATGTGTATTAAAAAGATTTGTAAGAGAAAAAAATTATTAAAAAAGGAATGATCTAATGACCATCAAAAACAAACTGTTAATCTCTTTCGGTGCCATCCTTGTTTTAATGGTATTTATGGGCATTATCGCCTATACCCGAGTAGACAGCATTGAGAGGGAGAATTTAGAAATTGTCCGTAAAATGGAGTTGATCCACCATTTCGCTGAAAGGAAGATCGACCATCTTACCTGGCTTAACAAATTGAGCGACTCAATTTACCGGGGGGTAGCATTTGAAGGGCAACTGGATCACACTCGTTGTAATTTGGGTTCCTGGTATTATGCATATTTAGAATCTGAGGGATTTTCCTCTTCTTCGGAAGAGGTTCAGCAATACTTACTTGCTTTAGAAGAGCCTCACACGTTGATGCACCAGTCTGCTGCAAAAATTGTGGATTTATTGAGCAGGGGTGATGACTTTTCCCTTCAGCAGGCACAAAAGATTTATCAAGAAGAGACTTTGCCCAACATAGGAACCTTGGGGGAGCTTATGCACGTGCTGGAAGAGCTTTATCACGAGGAACAGTTCTTTCTGCTGGAAAAGGTGCAAACTTTTGCAAATACGGTAAGAAGGGGGCTTATCGCAACCATAAGCCTGAGCTTTTTTATAGCCTTGGCAATTTCTTTGCTTCTCGCCCGCTCAATAGTTTCACCCATAAGCGTTATGACAGAGAGGGCCCAGAAAATTGCCCAGGGGGATCTTACACAAAAAATTGAAATTAACAAAAAAGATGAAATGGGTATACTGGCCAAAGCTTTTAACATTATGCTGGAGGGAATATACCACCTCCTGGAGCAGATTAACAGCTCCGCCCAGGGGGTAGAAAAACTCTCCCAGAACCTTTCGGAAACAACAGATGCCTTGAGCAGTTCTATCCAGGAGGTGGCTGGTTCTACCAACCATGTAGCTGCTTCGGCGCAGCAGCTCAGCGGAAACTCACAGGATATGGCCCATGAATCCAGAGAGATATCCGAAATGGCCATCGCGGGCGAAAGGGAAATGGGTGAAACCGTAGAAAAAATGCAAGAAATTCAAAAGCATATTGTCCTTCTCGGCGAGTCTATTGAAAGGCTTGATCAACGCTCTACAGAAATAAATAAAATAATAAACATGATTAACGGTATTGCTGAACAGACCAACCTGTTGGCTCTTAACGCCGCCATTGAGGCCGCACGGGCCGGGGAGCAGGGCAGAGGTTTTTCCGTAGTGGCAGAGGAGGTCCGCAAACTGGCGGAGCAGACAACCCAGGCAACTGCAGAGATTGGGGAGCTGATTAAGGCCATCCAGGAGGATACGGCCTCCGCAGTGCAGACTATGGAAAGAAGTGCGGAACACGTGGAGGCAGGGAGCATGGTAATGAAATCTTCCGCCCAATCTTTCCGTCGGATTGTTGATTCTGTTCAGATGTTGATTAAGCGCATCGAGGAGATAGCCGCAGCTGTGGAAGAACTCAGCGCCAGCAGCCAACAGGTGGCCGCTGCGACCCAGCAGCAGTCGGCTGCCACCGAAGAAATCGCTTTCAGTAGCAGTGAACTAAAGCGCTCTGCAGAAATCCTTTATGAACAGGTAGCGCAGTTTAAATTATAAAAATACTTCCCTTCGCCGTGAACTTGTTCCCTCTCTGCACAAAGGCGCTTAAGCCAACAGCAAAATGCGCCTCCTAGGAACGACAGCAGAAGACTAAACAAGATTATTTTCATCCCTTAGGAGAAAAGAAACTTTGAGGGGTTTTACTTTTGAAAAGCAGCTAGATAAGGCGTTTTTTCAACAGAGAATTAACCGTTTTGTCGCCCTGGTAACAGATTCTCTAGGACATGAAATGAGGGTGCATGTCCCTAACTCCGGGCGAATGAAGGAGCTTTTAGTCCCTGGAGCAGATGTATTGGTATCAAAAGCCTTTAAAGAGGGACGGAAAACTCTCGGAGATCTGGTTATAGTGAAGGAAAAGAAAGGGGGTTGGGTTTGTATTGATGCCCGTCTCCCCGGGAAGTTGTTGGCCCTTGACCTGGAAAGAGAAGATCCGGTAAACACTTCGTTGCAAGGATGGAAAGTTTTAAAAAGGGAACCATCTTATGGGAAAGGTCGCTTTGACCTTCTTCTGAAACAGGGGAATCAATTTTGCCTGGTAGAAGCTAAATCCGTTACCTTGGTCAAAAAAGGGACAGCCCTTTTCCCCGATGCTCCCACCCTCAGAGGGAAAAGGCATATGGAGGAACTGGCCAAAGCTTACAGCGAAGGTTATCGGGCTGCCGTTATATTTGTTGTCCAGAGGGAAGACGCCTTTAGTTTTCGTCCCAATGATGAAATGGACCCCACTTTTGGGAAGGCTTTACGCCAGGCAGTGTTTCAAGGGGTGGAGGTACAAGCCTTTTCCTGCCAGGTTTCTCCTCACGGTGTTATGCTCCGAAATGCTTTGCCGGTGTTTTTGGATACACCTTAGCTTTTATTTTTTTATTTTGGGAAAGGATGTTAAGCTAGAATACTTAACATCAAGGAAGGGATAGTGGTTAGCGCAAATTATTGAATAGAACTTGTAGATAAGGTATACTGTTAGGTGAGAGATAAGAGACGGCGGTCGCGGTAACCCGCCTTAAAAAAACAAGGAGTTGAAACTAAAAATGCGTACTAAAATTGTCCGTGGTGCAATGATTGCAGGTATATATGTGGTCCTTGCCATTTCTTTTGCTCCCATCAGCTACGGCCCTCTGCAGATGCGCATAGCGGAAGCCCTGACGGTACTCCCCTTTGTGTGGCCGGAGGCTGTAGGGGGACTGTTTGTCGGGTGTATGCTGGCCAATTTACTCGGAGGACTTGGAATATGGGATATTGTTCTGGGCAGCCTAGCAACACTTTTGGCAGCCTGGCTGACAATGAAGATGCCCAAGGCATGGCTTGCTCCGCTGCCGCCGGTAGTGATTAACGCTATAGTAGTGGGCGGCTATCTGTCAGTGCTGTATCATATGCCCCTGCTGCTGTGCATGGCATATGTGGCAGCAGGACAGGCAGCGGCCTGTTATCTGTTAGGAATGATATTGCTGCGTATCCTGCTAAAATATGACTTGGCCCGATGAAAGCAGTGAGGGAGAAACCCCTTTTTGGGGAGTGGGTTTAAGTGTTTTCTATAAAAATAAAGAGGGTACTGTCTGATAGTGCTGCTAAGAGACAGTACCCTTTGATTTAATTTAGATGCATGGCGGTGCAATTGCCTCGAAGGAAAAAGTCTGTAGATCTGTTGATATGTTATACTGAATAGGAATTATCCAGTCAAAGGTTTAAGATTTACAGAGCGTTAGTGTTTTATGGTGAGATGCTGATATGAGACAGAATCATGATTTCACAGAGGAAGAGGGCGAGCAAAAAAATATTCGTCGCCATTTGCTGGTACCATTCCATAGA
>LFRM01108223.1_pt1 | contig 15315 bp, 7 predicted proteins | sample 618341 | NCBI WGS metagenome assembly LFRM01 (sample SAMN03654438, study PRJNA283298) | anaerobic digester metagenome | isolation source: pool of bioreactors CSTR01a, CSTR02a, and CSTR03a thermophilic anaerobic... | place: Denmark: Kgs. Lyngby | collected 2014-05-21 | reverse complement strand
AAAAAGGTATTAGTGATGGAGTAGAATGCAGTTAGTACAAATGTGAAATCTGCCATCTTACCCCAAAGGTTGAGAAAAAAACACACCGACCATAGGCAGTCCGACCATAAGCAGTCGGTGTTTTTTACCACCGCACTTTTGTACAAAGAAGGTGGTGACTGTTTTTGAGCTGAATTTGGAAGGAGATTGTTCTGATAAAGTGAATACCTATTTAAAAGGAGGAAGCCCTTCTGCTCGCGTAGAAAATTAGTTTAGTATTAAAATCTTTTCCTTATAGTTATATAGAAAAATGTGATGCTGTTGTAATCATAAAGAATTAAACCGGAGTGTAGTAAATATGGCCAGGCTAGAAGATCTTCAGTCAAATGCTGTCGTCAACGGGATTGTTCCGGGCAGTCAGGTAACAGTTGTTAGTGTTCAGTGGTTTGGTTCCGAAGCCGTTGAACTGACTTATAAAGATCCTTCTGGACGGGTGGCAAATACACTTTTATACCGTGATGATGAAGAACGCATAGAAGTGGTTGAACGAGGTCGTCCCTGGAGCTTTGATGGCGATGGTTCAATGTTCCGGCTTGTCTCGGAAGCTCACCGCATTCGTTTGGCGCATCTCTTTGACCCGGTTCTGGCCGTACATACCTCCCTAGTAGAACCGCTGCCACACCAGATTACTGCAGTTTACGAGTCAATGTTGCCTCGTCAGCCGCTGCGATTTCTCCTTGCCGACGATCCTGGGGCTGGTAAAACCATTATGGCTGGTTTACTTATTAGAGAGTTGATAGTTCGGGGCGATCTACAGCGCTGCTTAATTGTTTGCCCCGGCAATCTGGTTGAGCAGTGGCAGGATGAGCTTTGTCGTCGCTTTCAACTTCATTTTGAAATTTTGACAAATGATAAATTTGAGTCTGCCCGAAGCGGCAATTGGTTCCTGGAAAACAACTTGGTAATTGCCCGTCTGGATAAACTTGCGCGTGATGAAAATGTTCAACAAAAAATGAAAGCGCCTGACTGCTTTTGGGATCTTATCGTCTGTGACGAGGCACACAAATTTTCTGCTACTTTCTTTGGGGGAGAGATCAAATATACCAAGCGTTACAAACTGGGGCAGTTGTTAGGTACGCTTACGCGTCATTTCTTACTTTTGACGGCCACCCCACACAACGGAAAAGAAGAAGATTTTCAACTGTTCATGGCTCTTTTAGATGGAGATCGCTTTGAGGGCCGCTTCCGCGATGGTGTGCATTCAGTAGATGTATCTGATTTAATGCGTCGCGTGGTTAAGGAGAAGCTTGTAAAATTTGATGGAACACCGCTTTTCCCTGAACGGAGAGCTTATACGGTGCCTTTTGAGCTGTCTGATATTGAAGCTAGGCTTTACAAAGAAGTTACAGAATATGTGCGTGCAGAATTTAACCGGGCGGAGGCATTGCAAAACAATAAACGTGCAGGGACAGTAGGTTTTGCTCTTACCATATTACAGCGCAGGTTGGCTTCATCGCCCGAGTCTATCTATCAGTCTCTCTGCAGGAGGCGAGAGCGTCTCGAGAAACGCCTGCGTGAGCTGAAACTGCTCCAGCGAGGTGCATTTGTTCGGGCAATAGCCGCAGAGTTCCCTTATCTGGATGAAGAAGACATTGATGATTTTGAGGATGCACCTGACATCGAGGCGGAAGAAATTGCAGGGCAAGTCCTGGACCGGGCTACAGCAGCACGGACGATAGACGAACTTAAAGCCGAAATAGAAACACTTAGGCGTCTTGAGAATTTGGCACTCACGGTGCGCCGCAGCGGTGAAGACTGCAAGTGGCGGGAACTGGCCAATCTGCTTAGCGAGATATTTACACCGGCTGCCATTGCCAATCACCTGGCGGATGGTCCTGCTTCTTATAAAACTGATAATACTCCAAAGCCGTCACCCCGGCAGAAAATTGTTATCTTTACAGAGCACAGGGATACGCTCAATTATCTTGAAAAAAGAATTTCCGCACTCCTCGGGCGCAGTTCAGCCTTGGTTACCATTCACGGCGGCATGGGCCGTGAGGAACGGATGAAGGCTCAGGAATCTTTTCAGCACGATCCAGAGATACAGGTGCTTATTGCTACTGATGCCGCCGGTGAGGGAATTAACCTGCAGCGCGCTCACCTTATGGTCAATTATGATCTCCCCTGGAATCCCAACCGTATAGAGCAGCGCTTCGGGCGTATCCACCGTATCGGCCAGACCGAGGTGTGCCACCTTTGGAACCTTGTTGCTGAAGAAACCCGCGAGGGTGATGTTTACCTGACACTTCTGAAGAAGTTGGAGGAGGCTCGCAAAGCTTTAGGCGGACAGGTTTTTGATGTGCTGGGTAAGCTCCAGTTTGAAGGAAAACCTCTCCGTGAGCTCTTGATCGAGGCGATCCGTTACGGGGAAAGGCCTGAAGTGAAGGCTCACCTTAACAGGGTTGTGGAGGATGCTTTTGACAAAAATAAACTGCAGGAAATACTTGATGAAAAGTCTCTGGCCCATGATGTTATGGACATAAGCCGGGTAATGCGCGTCCGCGAGGAAATGGAGCGAGCCGAGGCACGCCGCTTGCAGCCGCATTATATTGAATCTTTCTTTATTGAAGCTTTTAAGCTCTTGGGCGGATCAATCAAACAAAGGGAGCCGAGACGCTACGAAATTACCCGAGTACCGGCGATAATCCGTCAACGCGATCGCCAGATTGGTATTGGCGAGCCTGTTTTAACACGATACGAGAGGGTTGTTTTTGAGAAAGACTTGATTGCGATCCCAGGGCAGCCTCCGGCCGCATTCATCTGCCCCGGACATCCACTGCTTGACGCTACCATTGATTTAATTTTAGAAAGAAATCGTGACCTTTTGCGGCGTGGAACCGTACTGGTAGATGAACGTGATTTTGGTGAATCTCCGCGGGTGTTATTCTACTTGGAGCATGCAATTCAAGATGCGACTCTGACTCGCTCCGGTGAACGACGTACTGTCTCCAAGCAGATGCTCTATGTGGAATTATGGGCTGATGGCAGCACTCGTCACCTGCATTATGCTCCTTATCTTGATTATCGTCCGCTTAAGCCCGACGAGCCGAATCTAAATACTCTATTATCTCGTCCTGAATGCGTTTGGATTACCCGGGCGCTGGAGCAGAAAGCACAAGAATACGCTATCGCCCATGTCGTACCCAAGCACCTGAAAGAAGTTCGTGACCGTCGCCTGGAGTGGATAAATAAGACACGGGCGGCAGTAAAAGAACGCCTTACCAAAGAGATAGGCTACTGGGATCATCGTGCCGAGGAACTAAAACTACAGGAGCAGGCCGGTAGGCCCAATGCCCGCTTGAATTCCCAGGAGGCGCGTAAACGGGCTGATGATTTGCAGGCTCGCCTGCAAAAACGTATGGAGCAGCTGGATCTGGAAGGCAAACTATTTCCTCTGCCTCCGGTAGTTTTGGGCGGTCTGGTGGTCATCCCACAAGGACTGATCGACAAAATAACCGGCAACCGCAGGGATGCAGCAACTTCTTCCGTCGACACACAAGCTGCTGCAGCCCAGGCCCGTGCTATTGTCATGGAGGTTGAGCGCCGGCTTGGTTATGAACCTGTTGACCGGGAATTTGAACAGCTCGGGTATGATATTGAGAGTCGTGATCCACATAGTGGCAAATTGCGCTTTATAGAGGTTAAGGGCCGTGTTTCTGGAGCTCAAACAATTACCGTTACTCGGAATGAAATTCTCTATTCTCTCAACAAACCCGATGACTATATTCTTGCTATTGTTGAGTTCATGGCAGACGGTTCACATAAAGTTCATTATGTGCGCCGGCCTTTTCAGCGCGAACCTGATTTTGGCGTAACCAGTGTTAACTACAGCTTTGCAGAGTTGCTGGAGCGGGCTGAAGCTCCGGCTTAAAGGTAATAACATAGATAGATGGAGGTAGTGTTTTGCGTTATCGTAAAAAACTAATTGAAACGGCCCTACCCCTTGATGCCATTAATAAAGCTTCAATTCGTGAGAAATCTATTCGCCACGGGCATCCGAGTACATTGCACCTTTGGTGGGCCCGCCGTCCTCTGGCAGCAACACGGGCGGTGATTTTCGCCCAGATGGTGGATGACCCTTCAACTTATGTAGATCAGCTGCGCAATAATAAACAGCTAATGCGAAAGGCTAAATCTCTTTTAAAGACCAGGCAGAAAGCTTGGAAAAAAGCCAAAGAAACGGCACTTTTGGCTGCATCTCACAATATTTCAACTCCCGATCCCGGTCCAGAACCCGACCTTGACCAAATTCTGGCGGAGCTGGAACGGGAGCGCCTTTTCAAGATTATCGAAGATCTTGTAAAGTGGGAAAATACAAATAATGAAGAAGTACTGCAAAAAGCTCGTGATGAAATCTGGCAATCCTGGCGGCGGACATGCGCAGAATATGCGGACCACCCGCGTGCCAGGGAATTGTTTGACCGCCACAAGCTGCCGGCTTTCCATGACCCATTTGCCGGGGGCGGATCCATACCTCTGGAGGCGCAGCGCCTGGGGCTTGAAGCTTATGCCAGTGACCTTAACCCAGTGGCCGTTTTAATTAATAAAGCCATGATCGAGATCCCGCCCAAATTTGCGGGGCAGCCGCCGGTTAACCCAAATGCAAGGAAAAATGAATCTCTTTTTGCAACGGAGTGGAAAGGCGCTCAGGGCTTAGCTGAGGATGTACGATACTATGGCCAATGGATGCGGGATGAAGCCGAAAAACGAATCGGCAATCTTTATCCAAAAGTTAAAATAACCGCTGAAATGGCAAAAGACAGGAAGGATTTGAAGCCTTATGTCGGCCGCTCTTTGACTGTCATTGCCTGGCTTTGGGCCCGCACAGTAAAAAGTCCGAACCCGGCCTTTGCCGATGTTGATGTACCGCTTGTTTCCACTTTTATGCTTTCAACCCGAAAGGGCAAAGAAGCATATGTGGAACCGGTGATCGAAGGAGGCAATTATCGTTTCACTGTAAAAGCAGGAAAACCGCCAAACCCGAAAGCCGTAAAAAGCGGGACTAAGCTTTCGCGTGGAGCGAATTTTAAGTGTTTATTGTCAGGTTCACCGATTACAGATGATTATATTAAAGCAGAGGGTACAGCCGGGCGTATGGGAGTACGGCTGATGGCTATTATCGCCGAAGGCGACCGTGAGCGCGTATATCTGCCGCCTTTACCGGAACATGAAGAAATTGCTCGAAATGTAAAGCCTAAATGGAAACCTGAAAATGAACTGGTTGGTAAATGTCGAGATCAACTTCCGCTATATGGGATGAATACTTTTGCAGACATCTTTACCTCTCGCCAGCTTGTAGCATTGACGACATTTTCCGATCTGGTCCAGGAAGCACGTGAACTTATTCGGAATGATGCAATTGCCGCCGGTTTGCCGGGTGATGGCAAGCCCCTTGCAGACGGTGGTACAGGATCACTGGCGTATGCAGAAGCGATTAGTGTATATTTGGGGCTTGGCATTGGGAGAAGTTCGAATTATTGGTCATCGTTTACACCGTGGGGAGGGAATTTTATTGTTCAAACCTTTGGACGCCAAGCGATTCCTATGGTTTGGGACTATGCCGAAGGAAATCCGTTCTCAATGTCTACAGGAAGTTGGGTTAGAGCTATCGGTTGGATTACTGATGTTATAATTAATAGCTTATCATTTAAGATTGCTGGCAAAGCAATGCAAAATGATGCGCAAACACAATTAATTAGTGATTCTAAAATTATATCTACAGACCCGCCATATTATGACAATATCTCTTATGCTGATTTGTCAGATTATTTTTATATTTGGTTGCGATATAGTTTAAAGAAAATCTACCCAAAACTGTTTTCTACTTTAGTAGTTCCCAAGACTGAAGAGTTAATTGCTTCATCATATCGTCATGGTAGCAAGAAAAAAGCTGAGAAATTTTTCCTTAAAGGTATGACTAATGCTATTTGTAGAATATCACAGCTATCACATCCTGGTTTCCCAGTAACAATTTATTATGCATTTAAACAATCTGAGAAAGACGAATCAGAAGGTGTTGCGAGCACAGGTTGGGAAACATTCTTAGATGCTGTAATAAACGTTGGTTTTTTAATAACTGGGACCTGGCCGATAAGAACGGAGCGAGATCAAGGTTTAAAAACTGGTACCAACTCCCTTGCCTCCAGCATCGTCCTTGTCTGTCGTCCGCGGGCAGAAAACGCACCTATAGCTACCCGCCGCGAGTTTATTACTGCGCTTAAAACCGAACTGCCGGAAGCGCTTGCTTACCTGCAGCGCAGCAATATTGCCCCGGTAGACCTGGCGCAGGCGGCAATTGGCCCGGGAATGGCGGTGTACTCACGTTACTCAAAAGTTATTGATGTGCAAGGCAATCAGCTGAGCGTACGCGAGGCTCTTGCTCTAATCAACGAGACGCTTGATGAGGTGCTAGCTGAACAGGAGGGCGATTTTGATGCTGATACCCGCTGGGCTGTAGCCTGGTTTGAGCAGTATGGTTTTGGTGAAGGAGAGTTTGGTGTGGCCGAAACTCTTTCTAAGGCTAAGAACACCAGTATTTCAGGTTTGGCCGATGCCGGTATTGTGTTTTCTAGAGGAGGGCGGGTGCGTTTATATCGTCCGGAAGAGCTCCCTGAGGATTGGGATCCGTTAAGAGATTCACGGTTGACAGTTTGGGAAACGGTTCATCAACTTATCCGGGCTTTGGAAAATGGTGAAGAAACAGCAGCCGGTTTACTGGCAATGCTGGGTAGCCGGGCTGATCCCGCCAGAGAACTGGCTTATCGGCTTTATACCATCTGTGAGCGGAAAAAATGGGCTCAGGAGGCTTTGGCTTATAACAGCCTGGTGCAAAGCTGGCCGGAAATTGAGCGCCTGGCTGAAGAGAGCAAAAAACCAGTACAAGAGACTATTTGGTGAGGAGAGCAACCATGGCGATTACTAATTATGAACGGGTTACAAAGGCGATGGATTTATTGAAAAATGGTCTTCGTCCCTTTGTGGAAAGGGAATTGGAAGCTTATTACGGCAAGTACTGGGTTACAAAGGTCGTTGAAGGCTGGAAGCAAGATTTAACCTGGCCGGAGGGACAGGATTTGCCTCATCTTGATGTGGCCGCCATTTTGAGAATCATGTGGGAGCAATGGAACCCTGTTTTTAGTAAGACATTAGGACACACCGAACGTAGCCTTGTTAGCGAACTGAGAGAAGTGCGAAACAAATGGGCCCATCAGGAGGCTTTTTCCAGTGATGATGCATACCGGGCTCTTGATTCGACAGCGCGTCTCTTAACAGCTATTTCTGCCGAAGAAGCAACGATCATAGAAAAAATGAAAATAGAACTTTTACGAGTCCGTTATGATGAACAGGTACGCAATGAAAGGCGAAAAAAAGCCGGTGTAGCTATTACCAGCCGGGTCACGGGCAATTTGAAGCCTTGGCGAGAAGTAATCACTCCCCACAGAGATGTAGCCAGCGGCCGATACCAGCAAGCTGAATTTGCCGCTGACCTCTGGCAGGTATACATGGGTGAAGGCAGCTCTGAATACCGTGATCCTGTTGAATTTTTCCGGCGCACCTATCTTACGGATAGTTTAAAAAAATTGCTGGTAGGTGCTTTGCGGCGGCTTTCCGGTCTCGGGGGGGATCCGGTGATCCAACTGCAGACCAATTTTGGTGGGGGCAAAACCCACTCCATGCTTGCATTGTATCATCTCTTTTCCGGTTATTCGCATGGTGAACTCGATGGTATCGAGAGCATTATGGAGGAAGCCGGTGTAACCCAAATCCCGGCCGTCCGCCGTGTTGTTATAGTCGGCAATAAAATTTCACCCGGCAATCCTTCCGTTAAGCCGGACGGCACTGTTGTTCGCACTCTTTGGGGGGAGCTGGTATGGCAACTGGGAGGCCGGGAGGCTTATGAACGGGTACGGGCGGATGATGAAAATGCCACCAGCCCCGGTGACTTGCTACGGGTGCTTTTTAACGAATACGGTCCCTGCCTCATTCTAATTGACGAATGGATTGCCTACGCCAGGCAATTGCATGATAGTAGCGTTTTACCGGCAGGAAGTTTTGAAACCCAATTCACTTTTGCCCAGGTCCTTACCGAATCAGCAAAGTTGGCTGATAATTGTCTTTTGGTAGTCAGTTTGCCCGCTTCAGACAGAGCCATATCACTCCATTCCCAGGCTGATGATGCTGAAGTTGGTGGAGAGCGTGGCCGTGAAGCTTTGCACCGGTTGCAAAACGTCATCGGGCGCGTAGAATCGTCATGGCGTCCGGCTACAGCAGAGGAAAGCTTTGAAATTGTTCGTCGTCGGCTTTTTGAACCTTTAGTTGAAAATGAACAGTTTATTGCCCGTGACACGGTTGCCCGGGCGTTTGCCGATCTCTACCGCACTCAGCACCAGGAATTTCCACCTGAATGCCGGGAATCAGATTATGAAAGGCGCCTGAAAGCTGCCTATCCGATTCATCCGGAGGTTTTCGACCGCCTTTATACTGATTGGTCTACATTAGTAAAATTTCAGCGTACTCGCGGTGTGTTGCGCCTGATGGCTGCGGTAATCCACAGCCTCTGGGAGAAAGAAGATCGGAACCCGCTCATCATGCCATGCAATATACCTATTGACGACCCGCGTGTGGAATTTGAGCTAACTCGATACTTATCGGAGAATTGGGTGCCGGTTATCAGCAGGGATGTTGATGGTCCAAATTCTTTGCCCTTGCAGTTCGACAACCAACTGCCAAATCTTGGCAGGCATTCCGCTTGCCGACGGGTAGCCCGGACCATATTTCTTGGTTCAGCGCCGATTATAGCAGCTGCCAACCGTGGTTTAGAGGATCGCCGGATAAAGCTGGGCTGTGTCATGCCTGGCGAATCACCTGCTGTGTTTGGCGATGCACTGCGAAGACTGGCGACGTCGGCAACCTATTTGTATGCAGATGGTACCCGCTATTGGTTTTCTACTCAACCTACGGTTACTAAACTGGCTGAAGACCGGGCGGAGCAGCTCAAGCGAGAACCGCATAAAGTGGAAGAAGAAATTAACAGACGTTTAAGGCTCGATTTAAAACAGGCCGGCGATTTTAAGCGTGTCCATCCACTGCCAAACACGGGACAGGATATTCCCGATGATCAAGATGCCAAATTGGTAGTTCTCGGCATTGATTATCCACATGGCAGGGAAAGGGATAGCTCGGCCATAGCTTTTGCCAAGGAGCTTATTGAAACACGTGGAAACTCACCTCGAATCTACCGCAATACTCTTGTATTTGTTGCGGCAGACAAGACACGTTTGCAAGAGCTTGATGAAGCTGTGCGGTATTACCTGGCTTGGGAATCAATTCTTAGACAGCGGGAAGAGCTGGATCTTTCACCATTCCAGGTAAGGCAGGCCGAGGCACAGAGAAACTCTGCAGATAATGCTGTTGATGTTAGGCTGCCGGAAACTTATCAGTGGTTGCTGGTTCCTGTCCAATTGAATCCTCAGGCGGAAGTAGAATGGCAAAGCTTCCGGGTTAACAGCCGGGATCCCATAGCAGTGCGTGCCAGCAGAAAGCTGCGTAGTGACGAATTCCTCGTAACCACCTTTGCCGCTACTCGATTGCGGATGGATCTGGATAGGGTCCCCCTTTGGCGCGGAGATCATGTGGCAATTAAGCAGCTCATCGAGGATTATGCCCGCTATCTTTATTTGTCACGGCTTTTGGAACCGGCAGTTTTGTTGGATGCGATTCGCAGCGGTATTTCTTCAGCTACCTGGAAAGTGGATACATTTGCTTACGCTGAAAGTTATGACGGGGCCACCGGACGTTATCGCGGACTATACGTTGGAGAACAGGTAAACATTGTTTACGACAGCGAGACTCAGGGGCTTCTGGTCAAGCCGGAAGTTGCACTAAGGCAGCTCGAAGCTGAAGAGAAGCTAAAGCTGCCGGGAGACGGTGAAAAAACTGAAACCGGACTGTATGGGGAAGATGGGGTTGATTTTTTACCCGAAGAGGAAACTGGTGAAGAACAAGATGTTGTGCCACTTGCACCTCCCAGGCCGAAACGCTTTTTCGGCAGTGTTGAACTTAACCCAACCCGTGCCGGCCGCGATGCCGGTCAAATAGCCGAAGAAGTCATTGCTCATCTTGTTGGAATTGTTGGCGCTAAAGTAAGAGTAACTTTGGAAATAGAAGCGGAAATTGAAAATGGAGTCCCTGAAAATGTTGTACGCATTGTTACAGAAAACAGCCGCACCCTTAAATTTACAACGCACGGTTTTGAAGATGAATAAAGTAACATGCTTAATAAAGGCGGCAAAGTAGAAACAAAAGACATCTTAAAAGGCGAGTGCATTTGTTTGCACCCGCCTTTTTTGCTGCTCGATAAACTTTTGCTGCCTTGCAAAACAGGTAAAAAATTTGAATTTTATTTATTGCCTGCAGGACGTTCTGTTATTATTTTAACCCAGAACGTCCTGTTTCTTGGCCCGTCAAACTCGCAAAAGTATATGGCCTGCCAGGTTCCAAGGACTAGATTGCCGCCGGCAACCGGGATAGTCTGTGATGATCCAATTATACTTGCTTTAAGATGGGCTGCCGAATTGCCCTCTGCGTGGCGATACTTCCGGTGCTCCCAGGGGATAAGTTCATCCAAATATGCGAGCATGTCGCTTGCGACATCCGGGTCGGCGCCTTCGTTGATTGTAATTCCTGCAGTTGTATGCGGGCAGTATACGCAAACCAGGCCTTCCCGGATTCTCGCTTCCCTTACGGCATTTTCAACCTTTCCTGTGATGTTGATCATTTGTGAACGGCGGTCTGTCCTCAGGCTATATTTTTGCAGCATATTGTCCCTCCGGCGCCCCGTTTTTCAGTAAATTGATCAATCCGAGAATGAGATTGACGATTATTTCCGCCATGTAGCGCGGAGATTTTTTCATGCCGTCGTCCAGCCATTTCTGGACAAAGCCCACGCAGCCGCTTACCGTGAAGGAATAGACGTATTCGGCATCCTCCTTGGTGATTTTGTTGTCGCCGGTTATCTCGCTGATGATTAAATCGTAGACCAGTTTCATTATCTTCTTTTGAAAGGTGAAGTCGCCGCGTTCGCTTAACAGGAGCCTGCAAATCCTGGCATTTTTCCGGATATACTGAAAGATTTTTTCTGTAATCAGGAGGATGTCCTCGGTGTATTTCTTATCAAAATTCTCCAGGTATGCCTGAATGTCAGCCAAGAACTTGTTTTCGATTTTCCGCAAAAGATCGTACTGGTCGCTGTAATGGGCATAAAAGGTCGAGCGGTTGATATCGGCTTTTTCGCAGATTTCCTTGATGGTTATTTTAGATATGTCTTTTTTCTCCATCAGTGTTATAAAGCTTTCTTCCAGCACCATTTTTGTGTATTTAACGCGCCTGTCAATTTTCTCCCCGGCCAATTTAATCCTCCCCAATTATTTTTAAAATATGTCTGTTCCTAAACACTTTGCCATAATACGTTTAACAACTGACGTTTATTAAATATCTGTTTGTTGAATTATGTTCATACTGTTATTAAACTAAATATGTAACGGTTTGTCAACACCGTGTTTGATAAATAAGGAGGCGGTTTGGTGGATTCCTTTACCCAGGCGGTTGTCAAGCATAAGAAAATCATTTTCTTTGCTTTTGTAGTAGCATCTGTAATATGCGCCGGCCTGGCAACGCTGGTGCCTGTTAACTACAACACCGTTGATTATCTGCCCGGAGATGCGCAGTCTACAATCGCAATTAAGGTAATGGAAGAAGAATTAGGCGGGGAATTGCCAAACGCCAGAGTCATGCTTGCAAACGTAACAATACTGGAAGCGCTGGTATACAAGGAGAAGCTTGCGGCCATTGACGGAGTTGAATCTGTATCCTGGCTGGATGACATGATTGGCTTGGACACACTGAAAACTACGCCACTGGAATTTTTGGATGCTTCAATTGTTGAGAACTATTATAAAGATAATTATGCCGTGTTTAGTCTCTCGATTGAAAGCGGCAAGGAACATAGCTGCGTCAAGGCTATTTATGAGTTGATCGGCGAAAACAACGCCGTAGCGGGAGAAGCGGTCAACATTGCTGAGACCCAGGAAATGTCGGTTTCCGAAGTGCTAAATGCAATGGTTATCCTGCTTCCCGTCATAATTGTCATCTTGCTTCTATCAACCACTTCCTGGGTGGAACCGCTGCTGTTTCTGTTGACCATTGGTGTAGCAATTGCAATCAATATGGGAACCAACATTATATTGGGTGAAATTTCCTTTATTACCAGAACAGTCAGCCCTGTATTGCAGCTGGCCGTATCTCTGGACTATGCCATCTTCCTGCTCCATAGCTTTAATGAACACAGGCGAAAACATGAACCCGGGACAGCCATGAAACTGGCTATGAAACAGTCGTTTTCAACGGTTGCAGCCAGCGCCGCCACAACGGCGATCGGTTTTGCCGCCCTGATCTTTATGCGTTTCGGCATCGGAGCAGATTTAGGTCTTAATCTCCTAAAAGGAATCGTCTTCAGCTTCATAGCGGTTATGGTGTTTATGCCTGTGCTTACCCTCATGCTATATAAAGCCATTGACAAAACTAAACACCGCAGGCTTGTTCCTGACATGAAAAACGCCGGGAATCTTTTGCTTAGGACAAGGATACCCTTGCTGATTCTTGCCCTGCTGGTGGCGGTTCCCTGCTTCCTGGCCCAGTCAAATACCGAATTTATCTACGGGCTGGGCAGTGTTACAGCCACATCACGGGCCGGAGAAGATTTGCTGCTTATTGACGAGAAGTTCGGCAGGGAAAATCCTCTTGTACTGCTGGTTCCCAGGGATGATGCCGGTAAAGAGGCGGAATTGAGTGCCGATCTTTCTGAGATTCCCCATGTGACAAGTGTTGTGTCCTTCGTTACGGCTGTCGGCGCCGAAATCCCCCCGGAATTTGTGCCCCGGGAAGCGTTGCAGCAGTTTTATTCCGAGAATTACTCCCGGTTTATCCTTTATACGGACACCGCCGAGGAAGGGGAGGAAGCTTTTGCCGCCGTCCAGGCCGTTATGGATACTGCAGCTATGTATTACGACACTTATTACCTTGCCGGTCAGAGCGCCACTCTCTACGACATGCAAAAGATTGTTTCACTTGATACCGGGCGGATCAACCTGGTGGCAGTAATTGGGATATTCCTTGTGCTGCTTATTACTTTCCGGTCCCTCTCCATCCCCGTATTGCTGGTGTTTTCCATTGAAACAGCTATCTGGATTAACCTGTCTGTTCCCTACTTCACCGGTCAAGCCTTGAATTTTGTCGGCTATTTGGTAATAAGTACGGTGCAGCTTGGCGCAACGGTAGACTATGCCATACTGCTTACCAATGCTTACCTGCGCAACAGGGAAGACCTGCCGAAAAAAGATGCCATAAAAGCAGCCATTGGCAGCAATTTAGCGGCAATCCTGATTTCTGCAATTATTCTTGCCACTGCAGGATTTACCCTGGCTTTCACTTCCGCCAACCCGATTATCAGTGAACTTGGATTCTTGCTGGGCCGCGGAACCTTGCTGTCTCTTGCCATGGTGGCCGGTGTGCTGCCGGCCCTGCTCCTATTGTTTGACAAGGTCGTGCAAAAAACCACCCTGAATGGCAAATTTCATTAATCCATCTTGGGAGTGTGATTATGATGAAAAAGATATTCATAGTTTTGGTTTTGGCGCTGGTTCTGGCCCTGGCAGCCGGTCCGGTGCTTGCAGTTGCGGAACCTTCGCCAAAGGAAGAAATTGTCTACGGCATCCTCAACCCGGATGGAAGCGTGAAAGATATTTATGTTGTCAATATCTTTAATGGCGGCTCCATAACCGACTACGGCAATTATTCCGAAGTCAGGAACATGACCACTTCGGAAAAGCTAATCCGGGAAGGCGATAAAATAACGATCAACACTGCTGCGGGTAAATTCTACTATCAGGGAACCCTGGAAAGCAAGGAGCTGCCCTGGGATATTGAAATTAAATACTACCTGGATGGCAAGGAAATCTCAGGAGAAGAGATTGCCGGAAAAACCGGCAAGGCGGAAATTTCTTTGTCTGTAAAAAAGAATACCGGGATGAGCGGCTTTTTCTTTGACAACTATGCCTTGCAAATTGCCCTTTCCCTGGATAACAAGCTATTCTCCAATATTGAAGCGGAAAACGCCACCCTGGCTGAAGCCGGGGGGAAAAAGCAGCTTTCCTACATTGTTCTGCCGGGCAGCGGCATGGATATATCCGTAAAAGCCGATGTCCGGGATTTTGCAATGGATTCCATAACAGTCAATGGCATTCTGCTTTCCCTAGGGCTTTCAGTAGACAAAAGCGAGTTTGCAGCAGAGATAGATGAACTGGCGCGGGCCGTAGAGAAGCTGGATGGCGGCGCCGGTGAACTGCTGCAGGGAATAGATATGTTAGCCCGGGGGATGGAAAAATATATTGAGGGAACGAAGGCTTTTAAGGACGGTTTGGTCCGGTTTGCGGGCGGAGCGGACCTGTTGAATCATGGGGCAAAGGAACTGGAAAGGGGCCTTGCGGAATTAAGCGGTCAAAGTGATTCTATAGTCCAGGGAGCCCTGGCAATTCAGCAGGCCACATTTGATGCGCTTAACGCCGAACTTGGCAAAACGGGCCTGCCAACTCTTACCCCGGAGAATTACAGCACGATCCTGGCGTCAATACCGGAACTTGAACCGGTAAAAAGCCGGCTGGACGGCGCCGTCCGGTTTACCCGGGGCATAATCAGTTACACTGAAGGTGTAACGCAGCTTGGCGCCGGTGCGGCGGAATTGGCCAGGGGCACAGAAGAGTTTAAAGCCATGGCGGCCGAAATAGCAGGCTCGGCCCATGAACTCTATCAGGCAGGAGAAGAGATAAACGCGGGCATTAAAAAACTGCGCGACGGCCTGGTGTCATATAAGAAAGGCACGGAGGAGTTTAAAGCGGGCACGGCAAACATGGGCACGGAATTGGATGAAAGGATTGATGAAATCATTGGCAGTCTCTCCGGCAGGAGTGATGGGCTGGTATCCTTTGTTTCAGAAAAAAACACAAATGTCACCGCCGTACAGTTTGTCTTAAAGGCGGACGCCATTTCAGCCCCAAAAGCCGAAGAACCTTCTCCTGCAAGCCCTGTACAGGAAGGCTTCTGGCAGAAGCTGGTGAAGTTGTTTACCTCTCTTTTCAAGTGACAGCATTTTCGCAGCATATAGCACCGAAGTTAAATAATTTCATTTTTTAAGCGAAGAAATTCAAACCGGATGTAATTGCG
>LFRM01012075.1_pt1 | contig 15319 bp, 11 predicted proteins | sample 618341 | NCBI WGS metagenome assembly LFRM01 (sample SAMN03654438, study PRJNA283298) | anaerobic digester metagenome | isolation source: pool of bioreactors CSTR01a, CSTR02a, and CSTR03a thermophilic anaerobic... | place: Denmark: Kgs. Lyngby | collected 2014-05-21 | reverse complement strand
TACACGCCCTATGAAGACAGCGAATTCCAGTTGGCTGACGTTGAACTTCAGGATCCCGAGAGACTCGGTCTGTCACTGCTTTACGCCACGGATTTTGAGACCGTGCCGATCGGAAGACTTCCCGATGATTGGGAGCTGGTCGTGCAAAGAAGATCACCCGACGCTCCTTACGTCATCGAGGCGCCTGAACAGATCGGAGCGCCCAGCGGTGAGCGGGTTCTGTTTTTGGGACGCACCAAAGATACGAGCAACGAGTCATCCTATGCCGCCATTGTCTTCCCGGCGGTCAAAGAGCGGCTGAGAGTTGAATTCGACATGTTCGTCACTTCCGGCCGTCGCAGTCTGCGAGTGACTTTGGGCGGCTCGGCTCGTCCGGTCGACTCTGTCCATCCCGGATACGCCAACAGCGCCATCTTCCTCGGTTTCTGGAGAGACGAAATACATGCTCTCACCGAGAAGCCCTCGCAGGTTTGGGCCAGCGGAGGCTTGTACACCTCCGGTCAGTGGCATAAGGTAACGCTGGATATTGACATTCCGACTCGGACCTATAACGTCTTCATTGACGAGATACCGTGGCCGCAAAACGATAAGCCGATCCCGTTCTATTCGCAGGACTACGATGACCTCAACACCATAGCCTTTGCGTATCAGTCGTTCTCTGCTGAAAACAACACTGAACCGGCCTACGTCGACAATGTGAGGATCTGGGGTAAGTAAGCCTCGAAAGAGGTGACATAAAACAGTCTGCCGCAAGTCTACCGATTCTCCTCGGAGAGGATAGGGCAGGTAGGCGGGGCTTGGCGCCTTCACTTTCACTGACGTAAGATGACCTTTTACAAAGCGGTCTCCCACCCATTCGGCGAAGGGGGACCGTTTTTTCGCCTATGCACCCGGCATGGCCCGTTTAGTTGGGAGTGAGAGTCTGATGCCAGTTCTCTATGTGGGGGAACTGCCAGTCGGACGGCAAAGGTGTCCATCGAAGGAAGGCGCAGGAAAAGCGTCGGTCTGACAAGCAGAACCTCATGGGAGGAGCCCACGCTGGGTGAGAAGGCCATTCCTTCGTTCATACGGAAAGCGTAGTCGTAGATGCGGCGGGCATCGTATGCTCGGCAGTGTAGGAGGACGGCGGGAGGGATCCCGTCTTCTATCCGAACCCGGAGCGGTTGTACGGATTTGGTCCTCCTTAGACAATTGCAATCCTTTTGTCTCAATACAAGGATATAGAAGATCGGTGATCTAAATAACTCAAAGACCAACAAAGAAAGGGTGTTTCCAGTGATACACAGGCGATTGTTGCAGGTGACGACGCTTATTCTGAGTCTGATCATTTTTGTTCTGCCCTTACAGGCCGCCTCAAAGGTCACGATCTGGGCTTGGGCTAACGACGAGGTGATCAGACAGGGTCAGCCATTTTGAGTTGGTATCAGGAAGAGAACTCCGGTGTCGAGTTCGATGTGGCCCATATCTCGGGAGACCAAAGAGTCTTTCTTGAGCGTCTTTATGTGGCCATGGCCGCCAGCGCCGCCCCGGATTTCACTTGGCTCGACGGCGGTCACGTCAAACAGCTGGCCGCTCAGGCATTGTTGGAAGATGTAACCGAGGTCTTGCGCGGCATGAACTTCACTCCCGGAGAAGAGCAGGAAGTGACCTATCGCGGCAGGCTGTATGCGGCGCCGTATCATGCCACCTCGCGCGGCCTTGTAAAACGGGTTGATGTCTTCGGCGAGGCCGGCGTCGATCCTCATGCCGATCCTGTCTTTGACGATCTCGTCACGTGGAACCAGAAACTGAGCAAGTTTGCCCCTGACGGCACCTACACACGGATCGGTTTTGCCCCGTGGTTCGGCAATTGGGACGCCAGAGGCTGGATTTGGACCTTCGGCGGAGATTTGGTGATCGAATCAGAGGGGCGCTTCATTCCCGTTGCCACCATGAAAAACAACCTCGAAGCCTTTGAATGGATCGACGAGTGGGCCAGGCGATATAACAGAACGAAGGCTCCGGTGCCCGGCGGAGCCAGCTTCGACACAGGTACTCTGGCCATGACCATTGCCTCGACAAGCAATGCCGCCAACTACATCAGAAGTGAAATCGAATTCACTACCAGTCCTGTTCCCCATCCGCCCCAGGGACGACGGATCACATGGGGCGGAGGCTATGTAGTCGGGGTGCCCTCCGGAGCGGTCAACAAGACGGAGGCCTTGAAGCTCTTGGTCTTTTTCGCTTCACCGAGGGTGCAGGCCCGCCGCTGGACGGAGTTCCAGTCACTTTTGCCGGCCAACTGGGATGCCATCAGAATGGTGGCCTCGAGACTGGATCGAGCCTATGAACCACTTCTTGATCAACTGCCTTATGCCGTGCCACGGGCACCGATGGACGGCGAATGGTACCGTGCTTTGCGCCAGAGCGAGGACTTGATGGTAGCTGGCACGCTGACGCCGCAGGAGGCTCTGGAAAGAGCCCAATTGGTGATGAGCGCACGCTTCGAAGAGGTGTTCGGCAAGTAAGGGCACTTGGGGGCAGGGGACTCAAAAACGACGGTGAAAAATGCCCCTGACCGCATTGAAAGGATGGTTGTTGACTCATGTGCAATTTGGCCGGCTATGTAGGAGACAAAGCTGCAGCCCCGATCCTGCTTGACATGATCGCCCGTCAGGAAGGCTTTGCAGGGGGCTATTACACCGGAATTGCCACCATACACGAGGGCAAGTTGTATTACAGGAAGGTCATCGGCGATGTGGCGACGCTGCTCAAAGAGACTGATGCCAAGGATCTGCCGGGTACGGTAGGAATTGTCCACAGCCGCAGCAAAAGCGGCGGAGACGTGGAGTGGGGACACCCGTTCATCGACTGCACGGAGCGGATGGCCTACGTGGCCAACGGCTCNNCCACCCGCCGCGACGCGAATGCCGTGACGCGTCGGCTGGCGGATGAGGGCCACGTATTTCGCTCCAAAGCTGACGGGCCTATCGGCCGCTACCCCACTTTGGCCGACGGCTCCGGCGTGCATGTTAGTGAGGTCGTCTGCTGTCTCATTGAGTCACATGTGGCGGCTGGACTTGACCCGGCCCGGGCCATGCGCAAGGCATACCAGGAGTTCCCCTCGGAGATCGTCGGCTTGATGGTTCACGAGGAGATGCCGGAAAACGTGATCGCCTCGCGGATCAACCAACCGCTGATGATCGGCCACAAAGACGGAGAAACGTATATGGCGACGACGGCCTTGGCCTTCCCCGATCCGGATATGCAATGGCTGATGCCCATGCCCATCAACGCCACAGCGATCATAGGGCGCGAAGAGATACGCATCTTGCCTATGGATCCTCTGGCCGGACCGGTCACTAAGGTCCTGCCCTGGAAGGAAGGGTATGAGACCATACTCGATGCTCTTGCCGACGGGGAACCCAAGCCCTTCCGTACACTCACTAAGGCTACCGAACCTTTGTGGCCGGAGGATGGGGTTTCGCAACGAGACATGATGATCTATGAGATTTTGCGGGATCTGCACTTGCGGGGACTGGTCGATTTCACCACGGCGGAGAAACCCGGTGTGTTGCCCGGCACGGTCATGAACCAGAAACAGGCCTATTTGGTCAAAACGTGAGTCGACAGTGTGCAGACGAGGCCGGGAGCGATGCTTCCGGCCTCGTTTATGGGAACGGATCAGTAGACTAGATCGCGAAAGCCGCGTATCCGGTGAAAGGTGATCATGTCTCCGTCGTGAGCCGATTTGGCCGCCGGAGACCCGGAGCGGCTGAGAACCAAAAGATCCTCATCGTCGATGGCCAGCGAGGCGTAGTTGCGCGCCTGTTTCGGACTGCCGCCTGCGGTCACCAATCCGGCCATCTGCCAGTCGATACAGTTTTTCGAGAAATGCAAAGCCAGCCGATGCCTTTCCCTGGGGCCGGTGAGCGAATCTGCCGCATGGCTGGCGATCAGCCAATACAGCCGGCTGACTTCATCATATTGGATGAAAAACTTCAAATGCCCGCCCGGGCAAGGCAGATAGGCCACTGGCTTTCCCGTCGGAGCCGCAGGCAGACTGATGGAGATCCGTCCGTCTTCGTGCTCTTGAGCCTTGGCCACACAGGCCATGTTCGGCGGGGCGTTGGCCGCCCGCATCCAGATGTAGAACGTGCGTCCCTCGGGATCATACCAGGGGTGGGTGGGATCGACGAACTGGACCATGTTTCCTTCCAGCCAGCCCGGGCCCATGCCGCGGCCGGGCACGAACGGGATGCCCAGAAGGCCTGCGTCGGCGGCTAGATCGATGTAGGTCTTCTCTTCGGAGAAGATCCAGTTGTCTCGAACGGTGAGATCGGCGTTGACGGGCGCGGACATGACGACCGGCGCCAGTGTACAGGTCTTGGTCCGGTTGGGCGGGCCGACTAGACGCTCCATTACCAGATAAACCCGGTCGTTGGCATAGACGACGCTGCAGGCTGACTGATGCCACCACTGATCCTTGGTGAAGGCAACCGGCTCGCTCCAAGTCTCGCCCTGATCATCCGAGCGGATGATCATCAGATCGCCCGCATGTCCCAGGATGTAACAGGAATTGCCGGCCAAAAAGGGCCGGGCGTGGAAGAAGGGGAAATCAGCCCGGTGGATCCATGTCTGACCGCCGTCATCCGAGGTGAAGACCTTGCCTTGCCAGCAGTGGGGGCCCTCGCCTCGCGTCGCTTTGGGGCCGGGAAGGTTTTTGACACCCGGTCCGCCTTGGTCCATGGTACCGATCAGACGCCCGGAGGGCAGGCGCAATAGCCCAGGAGTGTAGGCGTAGACGGTAGCCGGATCCGGAGAACGATACATGACCGTGTACTGATCAGCCAACAATGGCATTCGGGGCACGGCAGGGACCTCCCTTTCGGTTCCACGGTTTTTTCGTAGGACACCGTGTTTGTGTGTCGACGGGTTCTCTGCCCGTTTTGAATTATCCTGCAGAGATGGGTATTCACTTGGGAGGGCGGGTGAAGGTATGTCACGGGGCGGGGCGAAGGCAACAATCACAGGCCACCGTCGTTTTTGGCCACCCTCGTCGGGGGGCAGAATCAGTCGGGAGGAGGAGTACGGTATGCATTTCGGATCAGTGTCTGACGAACACCGCTTGGCGCTTTTGAGGCCGCCGACCAAAAGAGTCCGCATGGTGCTTGATACCGATACTTACAACGAAATCGATGATCAGTTTGCTTTGGTCTATGCTCTGCTTTCACCCGATAAACTCGATGTGCAGGCGGTCTATGCCGCTCCCTTTCACAACGCGCGCTCGTCGGGGCCCGCGGACGGTATGAAAAAAAGCTATGAAGAGATACTGCGCCTGCTTGAGCTGTGCGGCCGCCCGGCCCAGGATTTCGCCTTCGAAGGCTGCACCGCCTATTTGAGCTCGGACAACGACCCGGAGCGCAGTCCCGCGGTCTTGGATCTCGTCGAGCGAGCGTTGACGGCAAGCGCTGACGATCCGCTTTATGTAGTGGCCGTGGGAGCCATCACCAATGTGGCCTCGGCCATATTGGTGGAGCCAAGAATCCTCGATCGGATAGTCGTGGTCTGGCTCGGCGGCCATGCTCTTCAGTGGCCACATACGAAAGAGTTTAACCTGCAGCAGGACGTCCTCGCCGCTCGGACGATCCTCGACAGCGGCGTGCCCTTCGTCCATGTGCCGTGCATGGGCGTGACCACCCATCTGGCCACCACCGTGCCGGAGATCGAACTTTACGTAGAGGGTCAAGGCCCCATCGGTGATTACTTGGCCAAGATCTTTAAGGAGTATCTAGGCGACCACTTCGGCCGCTCGAAGGTGCTGTGGGATGTGGCCGCCGTGGCCTATCTGATCAACAGCGATTGGCTGCCGAACACGCTGATGCACTGCCCGCGGCTGACCGATCAGTTGACGTGGAGCTATGATCATACCCGGCATTGGATGCGCTATGTGTATTACGTGCAGCGGGATCCGATCTTCAGAGATCTGTTCAACAAGTTGAAGAACGCCGCCTCATAGGCGAAAAGTCGCTTTGTAGGAGGCGGCCTTGTCGGAAGGTGAGCTAATCATGCAAGATGTAGCAAGAAACCCCGAAACCCCCAACGTGCTGTTGATCTGTTGTGATCAACTGCGCGCTGATTGGCTCAGCTGTAACGGACATCCTGTGACGATGACCCCGCAGATCGATAACTTGGCCGGCGAAGGTGTCAACTTCCAAAGGGCGATGAGTGAGTGTCCGGTCTGTGTTCCGGCCAGGCGGATTCTTATGACCGGCATGGGCCCTTACGGTGTGCATATGAATGTCAATCGGGACCGGCAGCCCTTTCCCGAGGGCCCCAAGCTCGCGGAAGTGATGACCCGGGCGGGGTATCAGACTTTTGCTTCAGGTAAGATGCACACCTGTCCGCAGCGCAATCGCCTGGGCTTTGAAGACGTGCAACTCAACGAAGAGGGGCGCAAACAGGACGGCCTGATCAAAGATGATTACGAGGCTTTCCTCGACGATCACGGCTACGGCCACCGGGCCTACACTCACGGGTTGGGCAACAACCAATACGGGATGCGTATCAGCCCGCTACCCGAGCCTTTCACCACCACCCATTGGACGGCGCAAAAGGCGATGGAGTTCATAGAGCGGCGGGATCCGACTCGGCCTTTCTTCCTCCATGTTTCCTTTGACAAGCCCCACCCACCGATCACTCCGCCGTTGGAGTATTACGAGCTCTATCGGGATGCCGTGATGCCAGAGCCCGTCTGCGGATCGTGGGTGGAGCGCAAACGGCCGCAAAGCATAGATATCGGCGCTATACGGCACAGTCTGCATTACTGGAAGGAAAACCCCCTTCTTATGCAACAGACGTTGCGTGGCTATGCCGCCCTGATCACCCACATCGACAGCATGATCGGCGTGTTGCTGGGCACCTTGCGGGAACACGGTCTGCTCGACAACACCTTGATTATGCTGACCAGTGATCACGGGGACAATCTGTTCGACCACGGCTTTTTTGCCAAGAGCAACTTCATGCGCGGCTCGGCGAGCATACCGTTTATCATTCGTCCGCCGCGGGGCTGGGGAGACAAACACGGCGTCCGCCGAGATCGGGTCAATACCTCAACACCCGTCGGGCTGATGGACATCATGCCCACCATCTTGGATATCTGCGGGATCCCGATCCCCGATAACGTGGAAGGCCAAAGCGTGGCCCCGTTTTTGTATGAGGACGATCCGCCGTTTCGTCGCTACAGCTACGGCAATTGCGGTCCGCATTACTGCGTAAACGACGGTCGCTTCAAATACACTTGGTTTGCCGATGACGGACTGGAGCTTCTTTTTGACCAGGATAACGATCCGTACGATGGTCATGATCTGGCTGAAGATCCCGACCATCGCCAACGAGCGGTTCATATGCGCCAACTGATGCTGCAATGGATGGAAGAAAACGACGATCCTCGGGTGCAAGAGGCGAATTTTGACGGTCAGGTGAGAAGAAGAATGACCGTACCGCCCACCTCGCGCAGCGGCTGGAACAACCGAGGGAGACATTGAATTTTTGGCGCAGGGCATGTCATCAGGGTTGGTCCCAGTGATCAGCCCTGTTTTTTGTCCCCTTGAGTCCGGAGTTAAGTCAAAGGACAATGAACATCAAAAACGAAATAATAAGGTTACCAGACTAAATTAAAAGCAAATGGAGGCAATAGAAAATGAGGAAGGTGTGGATGTTGATCGCCTGCTCGTTGCTTTGTCTGGCCTTCGCGGGTGTGGCTTCATCAGCCAAGACACCCGTGGTCTGGTGGATGCACTGGCAAGCCGGGGCAGAGGCGTGGGTCAAGGAGTGGGGCGTCAAGTTCGAAGAGCAAAACCCGGACATCAAGCTCGAGTTGGAAACGCAGACCGCCAGTCCTCGGGATAAGCTGGTCGTCACTGTCGCTGCTGGAGTGGGCCCTGACATCGTCTACGAGGTAGACTCGGTCATGGGGCCTTGGATAGAAAGCGGGATAACCCTTCCTTTGAATCGCTACTTCAGCACCCTTCCCAACCGGAATGACTTCCTGCCTGATGTGATTGAAGGACTGACCTACGGCGGGGAGCTGCATGCCATACCTTTCATGGTCTGGCCCTGGGGTGTGATGTGGAATACACACGTTTTGTCTGAAGCCGGAGTGAGGGACTTCCCCAAGACTTGGGACGAATTGGTGGATGTGGCCCGGCGTATTACCCGAGTCGGCAGTGACGGGACTATCGAGCGCTGGGGAGTGCGCGTGGAGCGCGGTGTTTCTTATCAGGTCGGTTTGGTGGAAGCTCTTTTCCGTCAGCAGGGTGTGACCATGATCGCCGAAGAAGACACGCAGGTCAAACTGGATCATGCGGAAGGCATACGCGCCTTGGAGTACTTGCGTCAGTTGACGGAGATCGGCGGACGTCAGGCACCCAGAGACGTTGACGTTGCGGGCGGTACGGGCGGCATCTACTACAGTTGGAGCGGCGCTTACTGGGGGAATGTGATCGCTGCCCGTCCGGACGCCGCCGAGCCGGGGCTTCTTGGCTTCAGCAGATACCCCGGACCGGTGGCCGGTGCAGACAATCTGCATGTCATGTCGGCCAACCTGTTTATTACCTCATCCAGCAAGGTGTTGGATACGGCCTGGCGAGTCATAGAGGCCTGGGTGGAGCCGAGAAATCTGAGGGATTATCTGATTCATCGGGGCATGCTCCCGGTGCGGCGTTCAATCTTCACTGATCCCGAGTTCCAGGACAACGCCTTCAAGAGACAGATGCTGGCCAATATGTACTCACCGCTGCTTCTGCACGGCGTTAAACACACACGCTATGATCTGTTCAGAGTGGGCGTGGGCAGGGAATTCCTGGCCGCCTTTGACGGACAGATCTCAGCCGCCGAAGCCCTCATTCGGGCGGAGCACATCATCAACGTCGAACTGGCCAAAGAGTAAGCTCATCATCGGGCACGGGCGCGTGAAGAAGGCGCATCAGCTCAAAGGGGCTGTTGCAGAGACAGCCCCTTAATCGATCTGCAGACTAGACTGCGCCATTCGCGGCGAGACGATGGATCCGCAACAACCTCTCGATCCGGGACATGGCCAGGATTCCGACTCTGCGTCGTAGATCCACCGGATCGGTGATGCCTGATGCTATGGCCTTCACGATGCGTTCTGACATCGTCTCTTCTTTCAGTTGCCAGGCAGGATCAAAATGATGGGACTGAATAAACGGTCTGGCGTGCCCGGCGCGCAGACTCTCGGCCAACTCATGCTCATCTTTGATGGGGTTGTCGAATTCGGTGACACCCACGCCCAGGGTCGTTGTGGCATGCGAATCGCTGTTGAAAAACGGGTCGGCACCGATCCGTTGTGCCGTTTCCAGATGAAGATCTTGTTCCAGCGGATCGATGTTCATGCTCTGACACTCAATACCATCAAAAGGAAGGGTAAAAAGCGCCGGATTAGGAGTCAACGTTTTGCGCAAAGGATGGGCCCAGACGGCAAAGGCGCCGTGTTCGTGGGCGATCTCGAGTACCTGTTCGGCAGGCATGTCCTTTTCCAATCCATGCTCCCGGGTAAGTCCGTAGATGAGGATGTCGACCCCATCTGCCGCTGCTACTTCGATCCCCCGCAGAATGGTCAATGTGGGGAACTTTCTTCGCAGATCAGCGATCTCTTCGTCTGTCCAAAAGGCATTGTGTTCCGTAATGACAACGCCGTCCAACCCGATCTCAATAGCTCTGGTCGCCATCTCCTCAGCTGTCATACGGCTGCATCGTGAGTAGTGTGTCGTGTGCACGTGTAGATCCAATATCAAGGGGGTCTCTCCTAACGCCTTTTGAATTGGATATGAACGAGTCATTCGCTGGTCTTTAAGACTTCCCTGCGCCGGATGGAGAGCTTTCTTGGGAGCGAAAAAAGGAGAAGCATTCGAACGCTGCGAAAAAACATCCAGAAATGATTAAAGATGACATAAGGCGGGATGCGTCGTGGAGATAGCTAAGGCAGTGGAGCGGCTGCCCTTAATGGATGAACGCGTGGAAAAGGCGCGGGAGCGCATGGCGGCGGCGTGGGAGGGCAGAGAGCCCGACGTATTGCCGCTAGTGATTCCCGGGACACCGCCGCGAGAGCTCATGGCCGATCTGCCTACGTATGATTTGCAGGAAGCCTATTATGATCCGGACAAAATGCTTTTCAATCATTTGAGGGGGCTGTTGCGGTCCGCTTACTCACCGGGCGACAGCATTCCTTCGATGCGGGCCGATATGGGGTGCGGAATATTTCCCACACTCCTGGGGGCTGAGTATACCATTCGTCCGGATGTGCGGCCTTGGATCACGGGGCATGTCAGCAAGCAGAAACTGATGCAGATGACGCCGGATGAGATTGATCCCTATTCCGGTGAGTTCGGCCGCGGTCTGGAGTACATGGCCTACTTCAAGAAGCTGTTGGAAGGGCGCGTCTTTATCTACACCATGGACGTACAAGGACCGATCGACACCGCTCATCAGGTATTGGGAGATGCTTTTTTCACCGAGTTGTATGACGATCCGCCCTTTATGCACCACTTGCTTGAGCTGTGCACGCAAGCATTGATCAAAGGGATCAAGGCGTGCAAAGAGGTCAACGGCGAAGGCCATGACTGGGCGTATCATTACAACACCATTTACGCCAGTCGGGGCGGCATAAAAACGAGCGAGGACACGACGACTCTTTTGCGCGAGGCCCACATCCAAGAATTCGGAGTGCCCTATGTGCGCAAGCTGTTGCAGGCCTTTGGCGGAGGCTGGATTCATTTTTGCGGCAGTAATCCGCATTTGTATGAGGCGTGTCTTCGGGATATCCCTGAGGCCAGCGGCCTGAATTTCGGTGACCCTCAGCGTTTCAATCCCGACACGGTAATCGCAGATTGCCAGGCCGCCGGCATAGTCTACAACGGCAGCCTTCCGTACCCGGATCGTCCCTCCGTGGACGAGTATTACGCGCGGATCTGGCGGGCGCTGGGAGGCAACAAGCAGGGGTTGTTGTTGCACGGCCCCGCCGGAGATGATCCGGCGCGCACTACGGCCATTTGGAGGAAGTTGCAGGAATCGCCGCCGGAACGGGTGTCATAAGGCGGTGACCACCGTTGCGTGGCGACAGCTGCGTCTCTTCGTGTCCCGACGGAGATGACTGCCTCGCGCTCCTTTTTGCCCCCGGCTGACATGCGGTTCGAAAGAGCGGGGCAACAGTGGGTGCGTATCGGCCATCCGGTTCGGCGATCGAGGATTTAGGCATGGCGGGGATCGTGGCTGTGGTTGGCAAGCTCGCGACTCACTCGTCATGCTCCTTGCACAACTGCTCGTCCCGACCGCATAGCAGGTGTAACATGTTCTTGAAGACCCTCCCTTTCTTGGGCGGGGTCTCCGCAGAGAGCTCGCATCGGTTTCGGCGCATGGCAGGGTCATGTGATGGACGCTGAATGCGATCGGGTTCTCTCTTTCTTTTTGTTTGCCGACAGTCTTGGCGGTTCGCGCTCCCTCGTGACCGGTCGATACTGAGGCGATCAAGCCGCCATCATGCACGGGTCTTCGCGCCATATAACATGCTCGCCATATCACCATCCCATCGGCTCCGCTGACTGTGATCCTCAACACAAACGTATTTGAGTAGCTTTCTCCCTTTCGGCAGGCGGAGACTTCACGGCTGTATACTGTATCCGGGCCAATGAACGGGTTCGCCGATCCTCAGAAGCTCGTCCAAAAACGAATGAGTCAGAATACAAAGTCGGATTTGGGATTACATATCCTGATCAGGGCTCGGGCAGAAATATCTTACTTAGGGAAGGTTTCTGACAAAAACTGGGGTAATCATAGTGTATATGAATTAGATGTTTTTACGGAGGGATATACCATGCATCGTCGTAAACACTTCACGCTATCGGTTATTATGCTTTTATCTTTGTTCTTCTTCCAAGGAGCGCTTTTGGCAGTCAGTCCCATAACCATTCAGCTTTGGTGCGGTGACCTTTATCGCATCGAAGGGTTGAAACCGCTCATCGAGGAGTTCAACGCCGGGCGCAAAGACATACAGATCGAGTTGGTGACAAAGTCGGCTGAGGCAAGAAACCTGATCCCGGCCGTAGCCGGGGGCGTGGCACCGAATGTCATAGTGGGCGCATCTTCCTGGGATCGTGATTTCTATGATCAGGGGATCTTAGCTGACTTGCGTCCTTATGCGGAGCGCGACAGGTTCGATCTCAATGAGTACTACCCGGCCACACTGGAGCTGGGGCGTCTGTCTTCCGGGGAACTGTTTTCTTTGCCGTTGGACGTTCAGATCATCGTTATGTACTACAATCCACAGGTCTTGGCCGAGGCCGGTCTGGTTGAACCGGGAAGCGGTTGGAAGGTGGCCGATCTCTCGGCCATGGGCAGCAAACTCCGGCAGCGGGATGCGGACGGGACCATTGCGCGCCACACACTGATCGCCAAGCATCCCAACCATGCGGGCATGTTCTTCATGGCCTTGAACCGTTCATATATCGTCGATCTGTCCAGGGGGATTGAGTCAACGGTTCTTACGCCGGGATTCAGAGCCGCATACGAGACTATTGGCCGTCTCATCAACGAGGATCATATGCGGGTTGAGGGAGTGCATTCGGGAGTCAATACAGACTTGTTTACGGGCGGTATGAGCGGTTTCTACCTGGACGGCAACTTCCGACTGCTCGATTTGACCACGGCCATGGATGATGTGCGCGCCGCGACGCTACCGATACCGGAATCAGGGGTAACGCCTGGGGCTTATCTTTGGACTCGTACATTGGCATTGGTGAAGTCGGGCAATCCGCAGGTTGACGATGCTGCGTGGCAGGTGATCAAGATTTTGTCTTCGCCTGAGAGTTTGACCCGGTTCGCCGTTGTAGCTCGTCTGATGCCCGTCAATAAATCCGCCGTGGGCCGCGCCATTTTCCGGGAGTATGTACAGCAATTCGGCAGCGCTCTTGATGTGATGGCCAGCCACTATCTTCCCGCCGGGTCGGGTTACACCGAGATGGCCTCTCCGCGCAGCGGCGACATTCGCGGTCATTGGGGGACTTTGCAAACCCGATACATGAGGAATCAGATATCGCTTACCAACTTCATGGAGGAGCTGGCGATCAAGGTGGAACAGATCATCCAGGAGATAAAATCCGGAACGTGAACTTTAACGGTGATCTAGAAGAATCGACGCAGGGTCGGGTCGGTGCATCATCGCCCGACCCTGCTGTCCGTCTTGTCCTATCCGCTGCCAACGTCGGCACCTGTTTGGGCGCGGTGCGCATATCGGGTGCGGAAACGCAAGGCCTATGAAGGGAGTAGTGTTCAATGCCGGATATATGTCGCCGCCCACACGACTTCGATCGTTTCTGGGCTGAGGTCAGAGAAGAAGTATACGCCGTAAAACCTGAAGCCGTCTGCTCGCCGGATGAAGTCTGGAGAAGTGATGAAGTGCTGGTTGAGCATGTCAGCTTTGTCAGTATCGGAAGAACACGGATTCACGGTTGGCTTTTCATGCCGGCTCGCCCTAAGTACGGGGCACTGTTGTATCTGCCGGGTTACAGCGCCGCCACATACATGGATGTACTGATGGGTGTCTACAGGCAATTGGCCACAGCCGGATTTGTCGTCTTTGGCATAGACCCAAGAGGACAAGGAGCCAGTAAGGCCGCTCATCAGCCGTCGGAGGAGGGCAAGTTACTGACGGGAATATCATCGCCTGATGAGCACATTATGCGTGGCATCCTTGCCGATTGCGTGCAAGGTGCCAGGTATTTGGCACACCGGGCCGGTGTATCGAAGATCGGTGTAGGCGGACACTCCCAAGGAGCGGGCTTGGCCTTGATGACGGCAAGTGTTGCTCCCGAACTGGTGGGTTCGGTCACGGCAATGATCCCGTTCCTCACTCACTACCGGTTGCATGCCCAAAGGCGGCATCAAGTCGGTCCTTACAGAGAAATAACGACCTACATAGAAAAGCATCCGGACGCGGCGGAGTCGGTTCTCAACGTGCTCAGTTACTTCGACACCCTCCCTCATGCTCCCCGCATCCACGCGCCGACGCTGGTGGGTGTAGGGCTGGAGGATGCCACGTGTCCTCCCGATTCGGTGCTGGCCCTTCATGATGCGTTAATCTGTATGAAGGGTCTGCTGAGTTTTCCGAAGATGGGGCATGTCCACTCTCCGCTATTTTATCACTACGCCGTCCATTGGCACCGACTGCATCTGGCTCAGATGCAAGCTACGCTGGCCGACCTCAAACTCGGAATCTGATCCCGGGACCGTCCAACGTGTGCAGCGATGGGCGGCAACTCGCGCCTGTCGTCGCCTGGCGACATGTGGGCATTTCAAACAAAGAAGAAAGCATCGGTTGGCGTTTGCATCTTTGTCAGCTCCGAAAAAGCGGGAACGGTTCAGACCCGTCGATGCAGCGTATTAGGATGACGCCGATCATCCCGGTCCGGGGCCTGAGATCTTCGCTGCCGCGTGCCAATGGTCACCGAGCGGAGCTCTTTTTCACCTAGATCGCGCCCCGGTCTCAGCGTTGAAGACGAGGCGTTGTTGACCTGATAAGTCAGTGAGCTGCTTTTGAGTCACACGTTCCAGCTCCCCGAACCATCGTGAGATCGGCGTTCTGCCGCTCCAAAGCTTTTGCATATTCCTGAAAGTCCACGGATCGTATTCGGTCGTCTCATGCCGACGATAGTCGTGGCCTGCGGAAGCATTCCTGCCCGGGATCTTGGCATGGCAAGATGTCTTGAGATGACGAATCGTGTCTGCCAGCGGCCAACGGGCTTATGTCGCTCCAAATTCGCTTCGTCCGTTGACCCTTGCCGGGACTGACTGCGAGCGTGCCGAGACTCTCTCCTATAGTCACTGAGGGCCGGCGATAGCAAAGGCGAGAACTTCGGGATCATGGCTGCCGCAGAGCATCTCGATCCTGTCGCTTTCAGTTGCTCAACAGGACGCGAACGAAGGATACGATTCGAGTTCAAAAGACGACTGACTAACCGCGGCCGTGGAACCGTCAGGCGGCTTGTGCATCTTTGTGTTGTCGCGGGCAAGGCAGGCCTGGTCCACGTCGGCAGCGCCTATTGGCGTGTCGTTGACGGCATTTAAGCCGAAGTTCCAGATGTAAGAAAGCAAAAACCCCGTTGTGACCGTGTTTTTTTAGTCTCGTGGTTATCCTTTCTGTCTACGGGGACTTTTTACGGGGACTCGACTTGACTGATGCCCCCACCCGATCCAGCGCCTCCTTCTGCAACGGTGTGGGGGTTGTCATTACGTAAAAAGGTTCAGACTCAGGCATGGCCGGGATCCG
>LFRM01055813.1_pt1 | contig 15323 bp, 13 predicted proteins | sample 618341 | NCBI WGS metagenome assembly LFRM01 (sample SAMN03654438, study PRJNA283298) | anaerobic digester metagenome | isolation source: pool of bioreactors CSTR01a, CSTR02a, and CSTR03a thermophilic anaerobic... | place: Denmark: Kgs. Lyngby | collected 2014-05-21 | reverse complement strand
GACTGGCTTTCTAACTTTATTGTTAAGCTGGGCGGTAAGAAAAATTATGATAATTTTTATCAGTTGCCTTATTGACAAGGCTAAGTATCATGGACTATAATAAGAAGTAAGGTGGTGATGATAAATGAAATACGATAAATACATAGTAGACGGGGTAGAATACATTACCCATAAAGATGCGCTTACTTATTATGGTTGTGTATCTACTACGCTTAGGAATTGGCGCAGAGAGGGGCGAATAAAGACCCTTGAGCTACCTCTCAAGAGTGCCAGATTATACGAACTTAACTCTGAGTTAAGAGAATATCATTTAGGAGGTATGCGTTTTGACAAAAAGTAAGGTTATAAAGAGAAGCAAATATTTTACCTATACGATATATGACAATGGCGATGTGACTAAGACTATAAACAATGTTGATTTCGAGAGAGAAAGTCCGCTTAGTCAGTATGAAGATGAAAACGGTATTTATGTATGGCTAGGCAAAAACAAGCAATACATTAAGTCTTTAGTTGCAAGAAATTTCCTAGAAGATAGCTATTGGAGTGGCTGTGTTATCGAGCAAATAGACGGGAACACAAGCAACTGTGCTGTTGACAATCTTCGCTGTGTTCATAGGGACAAGAGTGGAGATAGCAAAATCTATACCAAAGTATCGGTTGATGGCATAGAGTATGATTCCATAGCGGCGGCAGAAAGAGCTTTATTTGTATCGCAAGGCTATCTCACAAAATATTTCAAAGGTCAGGTCGCAGGTCAGATTGTTAAGGGGCATGACATTCAGTTGGTAGAGAGGTAGCACTGTTAAACAAAGCTTTTGTGCTTTAGAATATACTTATATGCTAGAAAGAGGGGGAAGGCAAGTATGAGACTATATGTAAGTCCAACGAATCAGGTAAACAATTCATATGCTTATGGCAATACCAATGAGCGTGAACAATGTGCCAAAATAGCTAAAGCTGTTGGTAAAAATCTAGCCAATTACAAAGTGACGTATCAAGTTGGCGATGAAACGAAAATGATGTGGATAACAGATAACAGCGGCAAACTGATAGGTGGCAGAATCAAAGATGCTATCAAGTGGGGGGCGGACTGGTATTTTGAGATTCATTCAAACGCGGCAGGGGGCAGACCTCAAACGTCAGCGTCAGGCGCAGTTGCGCTTATCCGCATGTTAGATGATAGGAAATCACTAGCCACAGCCATGAACAAAGCGTTAAATGGCATCTGCCCTGTTAAGAGCAATAGATCCAGCCCTATTATTGATGGTTATAGTCAAGGTTATGGTGCTGTCTGCTATCCTGAAAATAGCGGTGTCAAAGCTTTAATGATAGAGGTAAACTTCCATGACCATCCTGTTATAGCTAAGTGGATAATTGAGAACACAGATTTAATCGGCAAGACGATCGCAGAAACAATAGCAAAGGAACTTAAATTGGAAAAGAAAGAAACACCTAAACCTACAACACGTTTTTCAGATGTACCTAAATCACACCCGCAGTATGAGAACATCGAGAATTTAGCTAAACTAGGCATTGTTCAGGGATATCCTGACGGCACGTTTAAGCCTAACGAACCGATAACAAGAGCGCATGTGTGCAAGATTGTAGACCTTGCTATGCAAGAACTAAAGAAATAACTAATATAAGGGCATAAGATATTCTTGTGCCCTTTTTTATATTAGTGTTATAATTAAATTTCCAACTAAATACATGAGGGGAGGCAAACCATATGCCGAAGATACGAGTTTTCTCGTCTGACAATATAGAATTAGCGCCTTGTAATCTCGACAGGGCACACAGCCTTGTAGACAAAGACAAGGCTTATTTTGCGCTTATAAATAATGATGAGCTTGTGCTTGTTATTAAGAAATCCTCTGAAGAAGCAGTGGAGCAGGAGGATAGCAAGGCATGAGTAATACCATAGATACTGCTGATCTTAAAGCAAGATTTGACTTTGAATCCTATGTGTCTGCAAGAGTAGAAGGCTTAAAGCCTTCAGGCAATCAATATGTATGCCTTTGTCCTTTCCATGACGATACCACTCAATCTGCCAGTATAGACTTTAATAAGCATTTGTTTAATTGCTTTGCCTGTGGCACTGCCTTTGATAGTATCGGCTTTGTTATGGCATACGAAAACTGTGACTTCTTACATGCCGTAGAGATTATGGGCGGTGCAAACTCAGAGTTTAGATTAGCTGAACCGCGCAAAATAACCTTTGAGAAAGAAAAAGCCACATATACACCTGTCAGGGGTGACATAAGGGAATGTTTAGATTATAACAATCCTAAAGATGTCAATAGCCCATGGGAATATGTGGAAGATTATGTTTATATCCCAGACAAACTATTAAAGATACGCTATAGATCGCGCAAAAACGGCAAAAAGACCTTCCGTGCGTTCCATAAGCAGGACAATGACAATAGATGGTATTGGGGCAAGGGGGATTACGCTTATCCTTTGTATGCGCCTGTAGGCTATGAAGATGATGTTATTATTTTTGTCGAAGGCGAAAAGGATGTCCACTCTTTAATCAATTTAGGTTATACGGCTGTATGTACTGCCTTCGGAGCTACAGTTGATGCCAGACAGTTCGGTAAGGAATACATAGAGCAATTACGTGGGAAGTCCGTTGTCGTTATCCCTGACCATAATGATAAGGTTGTAAATAAGGTTGAGGATTTAGGCGGTAAATATGCCCGTGCAGTTGCCAACAAACTCAATAACAATGGCATATCTGCAAGAGTTTTCAATCTGGATGAACTTAATATAAACAATGTACATGGCTATGACATATCCGATGCTATAGAGCAATATGGCGATGTTTTCATGGCAGATAAACTAGAGAAGTTTATAAAGGAAAAGCCTGACAGTGATGTCGCTGTGGTGCGATCTTTTGGCTTTTCCCCTGACCAGAACTTTGAGATAGAGCAAATAGCTTCTGTACTGGCAGATAATAACAGCGACTGGACACGGTGTTTGCCACAGGACACAAAGATGCGCGCTCTTGCCAAGGAACTACAGGTCAACCTTGTTTCCCTAAGGAAAACAATAGAAACCAGAGCGCAGGAGATACACAAGGAAAGCGGAGCCTTCCTTGCCAAAAGTAATGTCAAGAATACTGTTGTAAACATAGAGAAAATCTCACAGAGCATTGACCTCAAGGGCAGTGGCTATATCGTAGCGGAAAATGGGATGATAGTCACAGACGAAGGCGAGGTTGTTTGCAAGCAAATCATGCTACCTGTAGCTGAGGTGCAGGATATAGACGGGAACAGACTGAATGGTTCACATGTAATGCTTGCCTATGTGCCTATTGATGATGACGGCATACATCTGAGCCAATTCCCTGCTTCTGCATTGTCACTTACTAACGATCTTATCCGTGCCTTATCTTCCTGCGGGCTATCTGTCAACTCTCAGAACTCAGGCGTTATCATGGAGTATATCGACAATATCCGCAACTGGTACAAGCAAAACGGAAACACACGTATATTCCTAAGTGCAGATAGGTTAGGTTGGGTAAAGACGGGCAAGTATCCTGTCTTTCTTCCATACGAATATGACAGCACAACTATGATCTATGGCAACAACATAGAGAAAAGCGTTGTCCAGAAAATGACCAGCAAGGGAGGAAGCAGAGAGGAAAGCCATGCGCTTATAAATGAAGCTTGCACTACAGCTAAGGTTATGCCTAGCATTATCGGTGCGTCTGTGGCAAGCCTTTTGTTAGGTTATGTTGATACAAGTGGTGAAATGCAAAGTTTTGCCTTTAACGTTTACCATAAGTCTGGCACAGGCAAGTCCGTTATGACAGAGGTTGCCGCTTCCATGTTCGGTACGGGTCAATATTTGAATGGCTGGTTTGGTGTAGCTGATTCTACCGAGAAATCTGATAAGGAACGTAACCGTTACTTCTACAACATGCCATTATTTATCGATGATATTATCCGTAAACGTGATGATTTTAAGGGGAACAAACTTGATCTTCCCTTAAAGAAAACACGCTATATTATGGGAATAACAGGTGGTGAATCCCGTAGCAGGCTCAACCAGCAAGGACAATTCAGAGAAGTAGGCACATGGTGCAACGTAGTTATTCTTACTAACGAAGATCGGATGGTGGAGGAGACTATGGATGGCGGTGCTTTTTCGCGCTGTTTGGAAGTTCAGCACATGGACTATATCCCTGAACAGACCTTAACTGATTGGGTGAATAGATTCACAGACAATTACGGACATTTCCCTTATGACTTAATAAATGCGATAAGAAATAATCCGCCTGACGAATGGAAGTCAGAAGTAGCCAATCTTAGAAATAAATATATTGCCTTAGGCGTTGAGGGAAAACGTGCCCTAAATGCAAGCTATATTCATCTGGGTTATAACATCGCAAAAACAGCCATAGGTTTAGATGCGGATTTTGATATGGACTGGTTCGCAAAGGAAATTAAATCCGCAGGTAATGTCGATGATGGTGCCAGAGCTTATATCAGAGTCCTAGACTGGATTTCTACTCATACTGAATATTTACGTGCAGTTGTAGATAAGCAGGGAGTTACAGTCGGTGCTCTAAATTATGACTATCACGGGAAGAAGGTCGCAAGCATACCTATAGCGGAACTGACAAAGCTATGCGACCAGTATGACATAAACAGACAGTCACTTATAAACTATGCTTATGAAACAGAGCAAGCTGTACCTAATTACGATGAAAATGGTAAAGCTTCGCCTGTAAGGGTAAAGATAGGCGATGCTGAAATCCGCTGTATTCAGTTTTACTATGAGTGGTTGGAGAAAACAGCAGACAAGTACGATAACGATGTCGACTACAACAAGACTATTCCGTGGTGGGAAGAAAAGGAGAAATAAGAATGAAACAATCCGTAAGAAAGAGAATCTCAATGACGAAGCTGACGTTAGCGAGGATAAAATATATCCGTGAACATTCTTTTCACTTTGCCTCTTACGCTATAGGCAAGCGGAAAGATATTCATAGCACTGACTGTATGCACAAGGACACAATGGTTATCGAAGCGGCAGTAGAAGCTTTTTTTAAGGCTATATGTAGAGCTGAAGATAAGGACATTGAAGAAACCGACAAAATAGCTATAGACGAATATTCAATGAAGCGTGCGTATGAAGATGAATATTTGGAGAAACTCACAGACTTTGTGGAACTGGAAACTGTAACTAGGGAGCAAAGCTCTGTGACCCCTGAGGACAGGATGAAAGAAGTGGAAGAATACAGACGCACCAAGGAAATAAGCGATGAATGGGATGAGGAACAGGAGGTTTAAATGAAAAATATAGGCGATACAAGAGAACCTTTAGCCTTTTCAGAAGCAGATGGTGTTTACCCTAAGACTTATGAGGAACTATGTGTTTTCCTTAGTGACAAAGGCAGAGCACAGCAAATACGCTCAGGCGATGGCAAGATCTATGATTCAGATATAGGTAAAGCTGTCTGGGCGAATGTAGTTGTGCGTAAGAAACCAGTTAAAGGTTATGAAGGAACAGTAGCTGAAAGCATATATCAGCTTATAGGTGAGCTAGGGTTTAACGGAGACTTCCCTGCTATGTTATATCTGTATGACAGGTTTGATTTGTCTGAAAATGAATATAATAATATATGCAGGGATAGAAACGATGATAGAAGTGCTATTTTTAGATGGGCAAGAGAAGTATTCTCACATGCGAGCAAAATCAATGCTGTGCACGGCAACGGAAACGTAAGTGTATTCCAGTATGTAAACATGCCAGATGAAGTAGAACAAGGCGGAGAAAGTGATTATGTCACACCTCCCCGCGACATAGGCAATATTTTAGCTCTGTTTGGAGAACTTTCAAAGAATCAAGGGAGAGTAGGACATGCAGACGAAACTGATGTATGACGGCATAAACAATACCATAAACACAATGACAAACGCAGAGAAGCGGGAATTTGCAGGGCTTTTCACTCCTACAATGTCCTCTTTTTTGCCTAAAGGATTACAACTGTCCAATAAGCAGACATTCTTTATGATAATGCGACAACAGGACAGATACGCACCTGTGCGCGAATTCATCATGTATTCAGGCGAAAAGCATGGCTTAGACGTATCTTTTATGAGAGACAGACCTTTTATCCCTTTTGAAGCTTTATATGGTGGCTCAGGTAACTCTGGCAAGAGCTATATGCTCTCTATCTTAGCCTTAACTACAGCCGATACCTATGGACTTGATGTACGTGTATTCACAGAAGAAAAACAAGCCAAAGACTTCACAGGTGGTGTAGGTGAACAGTTAGAGGAATGGATAACACCACTTATAAATAACAGGACAATCGAACGTGACAAGGAAAAAGCCATTTTCCAGTTCCCCTCAGGCGGGAAGATACACTTCGGAGGTCTTTACAACGAAAGCGCATGGGAGAAATATAAGGGCGGTAACATCGCGCAGATGATCTTTGACGAGGTTACCAACATTCACCCTGTTAGTTATACCAAGCAAACATCTGCATGGTGCAGAAAGTCGCCCAGGGCGAGGAAGATAGGTTATGAAGCTAACGTTTGTGCCGCTACCAATCCTCACGGTAAATATGTGGATTTCTATAAGAAAAGATTTGTAGAAAGAAATGATTATGACACATTCTATTTGCAAGCCTTGCCACAAGACAATCCCTTTATTGATTATGAGGCTTACAAGCGTAACCTACTAAATTCAGGCGATATGGTATTTGCCAAGCAAATGTTAGAAGGTCGCTGGGATATAGTGACTTCAGGTGATCTATTCACAGAGGATTCTTTAATAGATGTGCCAGAGGTGCCTGAGAAAGGCATCACAGGCAGAGGCTGGGATATTGCCGCTACTAAAGGCAAGAAATCTAAATATACCGCAGGTTTAAAGATGCGTTATTATGATGGCATCTATTACATTATGGACATAGATAACTTTAAGGAAACACCTAGCAAAAATGATGAGCTTATGAGGATAGACGCACAGGCAGACACAAGAGAGTGCAGAGTCTATACCGAACTTCAGCCGGGTGCCGCAGGCAAATACCTAGAAGAACATTTCAATAAGAATGTATTTAATGGCTTTAACCATAAGGCTATCTCTGTTCCTGCTGATAAACAAACCAGAGCTTTAGCCTTTTCCATAGCCTGTGAAAATAAACTTGTCCGTATCTGGTCAGGGTGCAGGAATAAGGAAGAATTTAAGAGACAGCTTGTAGGTTTTCCTAACGGTGAATTTGTCGATATGGTAGACGCTTGCACTCTGGTTTTCAATGAAATACAGAAGCAAGTGGCAACATATTCAGGTGGAGTACCTCAAACAAGCTCCAGCAACAGAACAGAAACAAGAAGTACGAAACAATTAGTGGACAGGTCTACCAAACGTAGCAAATGGGATTTTTACTCATAATAGAAAGGAAACCTCAATGCAAATTACACCCAAAGATAAAGTCGGATATATCCGCAAATATAAGGACAAAGACGGGAAAGAACAGTTCCGCTTCATAGAAACCAAAATCAAGAAAATTGTCGTTGGCAAAAAGAAAGTATCTGTTTATACCGAATATTTCCGTGCCTTAGATGCAGACGACCTTGCTACTAACACAGAGTTCCTTCAGGACAAAGATGTAATGCTTGTATCTGAACCTTTTATTACCACAGACGAATACTCAGAGCATTGTCGCAAGACTGTGGACTATTGGAATGAACATGGTGCGAAGAAAGTTTTTGATTAATATAAAGCGGTGGTAAAGATGTCATTACCACCGCCTTTTTTTATCTGCCTACAACTGACAGTCCGCGTGAACCTGCACTTTCATTTACAGCTTTCAGTTCTGACAGGATTGTCCTCCACAGCGCATTGCTTGTGTTAGGCACTGTCACTTCTACGGTCCTATCTTCTTCTAATACGTTATGCAAAGACTGCATTTGAGGTGTGAACCAACTGCGGATAGCATTTGATATATCATCTGCACTGGCAGAAGATAATGTGATTGCCTGTGTAGCTCCTGCTTTGGCTTGCTTCATCTGTGCGTTCAGGCTTCGAGCCGATGCTTGCATATTAACATCACTTATTTCTTCAGCTATCTTTTCAGCAAATGATTGTATGAAAGACGTATTCTCAAGCGGGAACACGATTTCATCGCCAGCTTCACCACCCTCTGTATTGGAAGTCAGCATTGTCGGTTTTCTTAATAACTGGATCCCGCGCGCGGCTCGATGAATAACACCACCGTTTGCCATGGCGGTTACCTTAACTCCACTCATCTTCGTAAAGGAAACTTTACCTGAAGAACTGGTGGAAACAGAACTCATGGTCGAAGCTACTCTCGAAAGCGTAGTGTTAAGTGTAGTGGCAACTCTATTCGTAAATATCTCCATACTCGAAAGTAAGCTGTTAAGCACAGTCTTAAAGGCGATCTTAACTGTAGATGCCTTATTATTTATGCCCGTAGCCATACCATCGGCCATCTTCTCACCCTCTGCTTTGTAAACAGTGGAGTCGCCTGTATGTGTTTTATTCGTATCTCTGACAACCTTGAGTGAATCATCAACCACAGTTTGCATCGCACCTTTAACGATGCCCTTGCTATTAGATATACCTGTGGCAAAGCCTAGCCCGACTTTAGCACCTTCACCAAGATAAACGGAAGATTCTCCGTTTAACGTACCAAGTGCTTTTTGCGTAGTGCTCTCCATGTCAGCAAGAAGCGAACTAAGCGCATCTATAGCAACCTTTACATTCTCTGATATACCTGCGCCAAGACCTGTGACAAGATTCTTACCTGCTTCTTTCAGGTTAAAGAACATTTGATCGGGCAAGGACTGATTGGACTTGCCCATTGCGGCACCTATGCTATCAACAAGCGTCTGATAATTGGTAAGCAGTTCGTATGCAGTTTCCAGTTCAGGATTAGCTACTCTTAACTTAGCGTTAAGGTCCTCTGCTTGCCCTTTAATCTTCTCGACATCTTTAGCTAATTTCTCGAAAGGATCATCCGTGAACCAACCTATGATTTTGTCTACAAGTCCACTTAGGGCGGCTATGGCGGAAGCCTCAGTGTATCTAACGACCTGATTGGCAAACTTTGTCATAAAGTCGGTGAAATCACTCATATTATCGGAAAGATCAGGCAACTTCTTATTCAATGCTTTAAGCGCAGGTGCTAACTTATCTTTAAGATCAGTCGCAACATCGACAAGACTACCAGTGAAATCAACGAAAGCATCAGCAAGCTTTCCTAGCATATCTGTGCCCGCATCTATAGCCAAGTCTAACAAGCCAACGCTGGCAACTCTGGCAGTACCCAAAGCGGCGGCAACAACACCTATGGCTATCAGCAATTCCGTTCCTCTGGCTATGCCGTTTTCAACAGTCACGCCATTGTCAAGCACAGGCCCCCATGCTTCGCCTACTCCCACTAAGGCTTCTCCGATGGCCTCAATGCCTTCTATGAACAGGACAGCGGAGGCACTCAGCTCTAACAACATTCCTGTACCTGCGGCTATAGCCAGCGGTAACAATCCGACAGTAGCCACAGATGCGACACCGAGCGCGGCCGCGACTACACCTATCGCTATTAATAAGGCTGTGCCTAAGGCGATGGCATCTGCTATCGTTTCACCATTAGCCAAGACGGGTTGCCATGCCTTCCCAATTTCATCCAGCCCTTTCCCTATAGCCCAGATTTCAGTAACAAACAAGCCTGCGGCTACGCCCATTTCAAGTAATATAGCTGTACCTGCGGCTATAGCTAAAGGCAAAGCACCTGCGGTAGCGACAGTGGCGGCACCCAATGCCGCACAAGCAACACCAACCGCGAGTAAAATAGCTGAGCCTAAGGCAATCGCATTAACGATAGTATCTCCATTGTCCAAGACAGGTTGCCATGCCTCTCCGACCTGTTCTAATCCCCAACCTAATGCCCAAACTTCAGCTACGAACAAACCTGTAGCTATACCTACTTCTGCAAGAACAGCCATGCCTAATGCCATACTTGTGATTAAAGCCGTGCCTGCACTTCCTAACAAAGCTGTAAGCGCACCTACAGCTACAAGTATTGCTGTACCTGCACCTAATGCCGTTAAGATTGTCGGGCCATTGGTTATAACAGGCTCCCATGCCTCACCTACCTTGACAAGTATTTTACCTAAAGCCCAGATAGCACCAGTGATAAGGACTGCCGCCGCCGCGACCTCTGCGATAATGACAAGGCCCATCGCAAGGTTTTTTGCCAGCGAAGCTAACTTAGGCGACATTTTCCCTGTCGTTTCGTCAAGTGCTTCTATGGTTCCTGTCGCGGATTCTCCCGCGCTTGCCGCTCCGCCTCCTGCTCCTGCGGCTTTGGCGACACCTTTACCAACTGTTGCCGCTTTCCCGCCTGCTCCACCAATCGCGCCTTTGATTAGTTTGAACGCACCGAATAATTGTAACGCGTCTACAGCCATCATCAAGCCATCAACAAACAATGCCATCCAATCGCTTAGACTTGCCCCGCCTTCCTTCAAGGTCTTAATATCATCCGTGATTGACTTTGCCGAAGCACCTATCTGTGCGATGTTAATTAATGCTAAGGCGGCCGCTGTTCCAACCTGACCTGTGCCGCCTGTGACTACACCTGCTCCACCCGTCTTTGTAATAGTCCACTGTTCTTTATCCTCGGCGGTTTGCAGTTTTTCATTAATAAGTTGCTCTTTATCCTCAGCGGTTTGCAGTTTTTCATCAACAAGTTGCTCGCTGTCCTCTGACGTTTGCGACTTCTCTTTAGCCGCCTGTTCTATATCTTCAGCGGTTTGTGCCTTTTCCTTAGCAAGTTGCTCTGTATCTTCAGTGGTTTGCGACTTTTCTTTAGCAAGTTGCTCTGTATCCTCAGAGGTTTGTGCTTTTTCTTTAGCCGCCTGCTCCGTATCCTCAGTGGTTTGCTGTTTTTCTTTAGCCGCCTGCTCTGTATCCTCAGAGGTTTGCTGTTTTTCTAATGTCCACTGTTCTTTATTCTCAGATGTCATTAGCTTTGCTTTTAAGTGCATTTCAGCAAAGTACCCTACCATCTTCATAACATAGAGCAAGACATTATCTAATAAGGGCTGTAATTCAGACCACAAATCACCCAGAGCGTTCTGCAATTCATCTAGGTTCAGGTCCTCAAACAGACCTTCAGCAATACCACCGATACCATCGAAAAGACCGCCTGTAGCGGGCAGAGCGAAACCGTCAACCTCAATAGGGATAGCTTCGGCACCACCCCCGCCGCCACCCGCACTGGCTTCGTTTAATTTATAAACTTCGTCAAAGGACATCAAGCCCTTCATGGCTTTTTCTGTAGCACCGCCTGCATTTTCGACAGCAGTTGTCTGATCGTTACTGCCTTCGATCAAGGCATTGTTCATAGATTCATTTTGTTTTGCGACTTCGGCATTATACGCATCTACAGATGTTTGTAAACTAGACGATACATTCTCGAACATATCGCCTAAAGAAGTTCCACCGCCCATATTTTTCAAAGCGGCACCGACACGTTTAGCCGCGGCTGTAACCGAACCTAAAGACCCAGCCAATGCCGCAACTAAACCTGTAATGGTAAGCAAAACACCAATCACAGGCAACCACGCAGACGCACTGGCCATCCCTGCGGCACCCATAATGGCGGCAAGCCCCTTAACTGCTACGATCACCCCTTGTACAGCGAGGATCACACCGCGCAACATGATGGAGACCACGTTCCAAATCTTGCTGACAGCGGCAACCAATAGCATGGCCGCCTTGTAAGCTAACATCAATCCCATTACTCGTTTTAAGCCACTCTCAAGCAAAGCAAGACCTTTAGCTGAACCGCCAAAGGCATTACCTACCATACCAAGAACAGCTAGGATGGTAGTGAAAATATTGTAAATAACATTTAATCGCCATGCGAAAGCATTAAACAGAACTTCTAACACAGGTTTTAATTGCTGTATTACGATCTTTAATGTCTGAAATGCACTAACAATCTTATTTATAACTGTAAGGACACTATTATATAAACGTTCAGGAATAAGCGATTTTAGGGCATTACCCAAACCTACTGCTTGAATGGCTTGATACAATTTTTCTATTTTAGGTGTAATGTAATCGACTAAGCTATCAATACCCCTTCTGATAGGATCTGTTATGCTTGAGGTTATCAGAGCGAAGCTTTCCTTCATATTGTTTATCTTCTGCTCTGTAGTCCGTGCCATGTTGTCCAAGGCTGTGCCATAACGCTTGTCTATACCTCTGACGATAGCGTTAATGGCAGTGTTAGCATCAATCCCTAAGTTGCCCCAGCCTTTGGCTATCTGCTCTTGCGTAAGATTAAGCTCATCGGCAAGTATCTCACCGACAGCGATACCTGATTCGGTTAATTGCCTGACTTCCTCTGACTGTAGTTTCCCTTTTGTATATATCTGACCGAGTGCACGTGAAATATATCCCATACGTACAGGGTCACCACTAACAGCAGTCGCTTTTTCAACAGCTTGCATAACGAAAAGCAGATTCTCCGCTTTTATGCCGTATGCTGTAAGTAATCTAGTGGCATCCAGTAAGTTATTTATATCGAAAGGAGTATTGATAGCTTCTTGTTTAAGAACTTCCAGTAAACCTTGTGCCTGTTCCTGCCCGCCCGTAAGCATACCTGTAAAGACAGCTTCTGACGTATTTAAGGCGACTGACAAATCCCATGCTTCTGTAACTAGGCTTCTCAGTGCCCCTACAGCCTTATAGAATGTTTGTGACAAGACAATACCTTTAAATATGTTCGCAGTAGAACGGGCATACCCTTGCATACCCGACATATTGTTTCTAGCTCTATGCACCTGATCGGCTACATCTTTGGCATAAGTCGCTAGTTTAGCCTGATACGAAACTGTCTGTAAAGTAGCTTTTTGCAGTTGCAAGGCAACTACCGCTTGATTACGACTACTGGTATTCAGTGATTTCTCAACCGCTATACGTCTATTGATATATTCAAGTTGTTTTTTATAGAGGTCTGTAATCTTCCTTTGTTCATTAACTACATTCGATGAAGATACCGACCGAAGCTGTTTTAGTGTCTGTTGGAACTCAGCCTGATCGTGCATGGCTTGCCGTTCCTCTGCACGCAACTGACGTTCTTCTGTTGCCTGCTCCCGCAGTGCCTGCCTTTGCTCTGCCGCCGCCTGCCGTTCTTCCGCCGCCTTTTCCCGCAGTGCCTGCCTTTGCTCTGCCACCGCCTGACGTTCTTCCGCCGCCTTCTCCTGCGCTTCAGCCTTTTGCACCGCCCTTATTTCAGCCGCCTGTGCCTTTACCGCATTAAATTCATTCTTGAACCGCTGTAAGGCGACAACTTCAGCATTGGTATTTTGTTTAAGCCCCTCGAAATCATCGAGAAGTTCTTTCATACCTATCTGATCTGCTATATCGGCATTTTTAGTAGCAAAGGTATCTAGGGTAATGCCTACCCCTCTAAGAGATTCTTTGAATTTAGCAACTTTAGACGCGTTATCCGACAAGGTTTCGCCCATAGCTCTAAATTCCCTGTCGATTATATTGCCTTCATCGTCAAAGATATTGACTAATTTATAGGTTTCAGATATGGCCTGTCCAACAGCATTGGTATAGCGAATGACTGCGCTCGAAATCTCATCTGACCCAGCTTTTTTGTATATCTTATGACTGACATCAACATTGCCTGCTACCTGTTTGATTTCTTCCATTCTTTTTTCAAGAGTAGCAAGTTGGCCGGAGGCATCTGTTATGTCTATCTTAGGGGAAATCTTCGCGGATTGTTGCCCGACCGCTTTCTGCACCTGAGTTGAGAATGACTTTGCATCTACATCAGGAGCAACAGTTATTTTGACAGGGGTGCTTCCCAGAGCCGCTATCCTTTTTTCTGCGTCTTTAAGATCAACTATAAGCTGATTTATGTCCGCACTTATACCTACCTTTAAGTCAACAATTTTGTCCGGCATTGTCCTATCCCCCTCGTGTACGTATCAGTTACTCTTTGAACTTACTGGCAATGTTTTCCTTCATTTCAGGTACGATTCTGTCCTTAATCTTATCCCAGCCGTCATACAAAATCTTACCGTCATAGTTTGATTCTTTTAATCCCGGTTCCCACATATAAGTGTAGGCTTCATTGCCAGTACCATCCTCATTTTTCCAGCCACCTACATGGCCGGGTTCACCGAAGTGGACTTCGCCTTGTACGTCAGTATTACTACTCTGAACAGTATACATAGCGGAAGCCTGCAAGTTACCTGTCAATACAGGCACACGCGCATCGGCATAGTAATATACCTCCTCACATATACCTGTAACCGTTTCCGTAGCTCCCTCTAATGCCAATTTTGCAACCTTATCGAAAGCTGTAGTCAATTTCATTCGTTCACTTGCTTTTAAAGACATAATAAATACCTCAATTAAATATTTAATAAGGTTATGCGTGCGTATCCATTCTCTTGATTCCCTGTAACGACCACACCAAATGGTGACGTAAACTCTGAATCACCTGCATAAGTAATGGCATTCGTTAAATAATAATCTTCACCTAATTGATAGCCAGTTGGCTTGTACGAATCTGAAGTTAAGATATATCCCGAACCTCCACCAGCGGCGGCATAAACGCTACCACTACTCCCTGCGCCCCCATACTTCTAATTTATATGTCCCACCAACAGGGGTGGTAAATATTTGCACAGCTCCCGTATAATTATAGACATTAGGAAGGAACCAGTCGGGGGTCGAACTCTCCGCCTTCCTGTGGCACTTGCAACACCTTTGGTACTAGTTGCGACAGTGTTTCAGATTGACTTGCTTCTACACTTTTAATAACAAGGTTATCTGCCAGTGCCTTTCTTTGTGTGTCTAATTTTACAAGTTCATTAGCTATTGTCATTTTATTCCCCTACGATGGTTGAAATAGCATCTTCCAGTCCTTCTATGCTTGCCAAATCCGTCTTGAACTCCTCCAACGTGCCTGTATAGCCACCAGCGACAGCCATATCATAAGCAGATTCTGAGCCACCGCCACCACCTGCGCTTGCGCCCTTGCGGAACGGTACCTTGATCTCTGATACACTTGCAGTTGCGTTTCTATCTGGCTTTGTCATTGTTATTTCCACATTAACTCTATTCCCTGCTTGCTTCCAACCTGTAATTTCAGCCGTACCACCGCTGTTGGTTGTTTTTGTTAACATAGGTTGATCTGCTGTTACAGCGAAAGGCAAAGCCACTCCCGACCTCATTGTTATAACCTGTTCAGGCGGATTGCTCTCAATATTTAATACAAATTCCTTATTGTCCTGCTCAGGGTCATACACAAGCAA
>LFRM01388950.1_pt3 | contig 15332 bp, 13 predicted proteins | sample 618341 | NCBI WGS metagenome assembly LFRM01 (sample SAMN03654438, study PRJNA283298) | anaerobic digester metagenome | isolation source: pool of bioreactors CSTR01a, CSTR02a, and CSTR03a thermophilic anaerobic... | place: Denmark: Kgs. Lyngby | collected 2014-05-21 | reverse complement strand
CCGACCAGACAAACTACAGTAATGTCCACATCAAACTAAACCAACCGGCTTCTGAAGACAAAAATATAATTTTGACTATAGAAAAAGAGGGTTTTATGAAGGTGAGGGAGTCTTATGTCGTATGGCCAAGTGACAATACATAAAAAAGTGGCTTTATCTCTTGTCGAACTGATTGTCAGCCTAGTGATACTACTTATAATATCCGCTCCTCTTATAGCTACTTTAAGGGTTTCAACTAATAAAATGCTTTTATATACTGAATACCTTAAGGCTCAAACAAGGATATCAAGAGTAGAAGCGCTTTTAAAAGCACCGGTTTTCTATTGCGGGTTGGGGATGCCGGTGAGTGCTTCAAAATACAAGCAGTCCTTCGGTAATCAAAAGTATGAACCATTCAGATGGGAAGGACCGATAAGTATAAGCCGAGGAAAAAGCACTTTTGACCACAGTGCATTAAGTATTTCCTATGCCCGACCGGGGAACGCAAGATTGACTCAAATAGCTCAGAGTGACACATCGGAAGGAGATGTCAACCTCCATATACCACCGGACTTAAATGACATCGGCATTGTTTTCTCAAACAATTCTCCTGATTTGAGAAACTGGGTCTTTTTTCCTACTTCGATACCTCCCTCTCTACCGTTTTGTATAATGGGGCTTGGGGATAGAGAGATGGCTATAAAAAATGGTATGGGAAGATCTTTCAGCATATCAAAAGGAGACAGGGTACATCATTTGAGGGCAATGACAATTTACGCGTATAACGACTCACTTTACATAAACGATTTTCATGCCCCGGGCGCGCAGCCTCGCGTAAAAGGAATTCTCGACGTAAGATTTGACGTTGAGACTAAAAAAAGAATTGTAAAGGTCTATATTCTCGCAAGAGGAGACAGAGTTTACGAAACATTTCACGAAATAAAGGGCAAAGAAAAATGGCCTGATGAATATATCCGGCCATGGATCGAAAAGGGCTCGAGATATCAACTATATGCATCAAAAATAGTTTGGCCTCTGCCTAACCTCATAGGGAGCGATCTGATATGCGAAGAGTTTGCAAACACAACGGAACAATTCTAATTACTGCTCTTATGTGCTCTGCTTTTGCCCTGATTTCAGCCCTGCTTGTTTTGGCCGCAGCGAACAAGTGTTTTTGTGTTTTAAACTGGAAGTATTTGCTGCTAAAAAAGGAGAACGTTGCAGTTCAGGCAGAGGCGATAACAAAATCATGGTTCTGCTCATCAGTTAAAGATGGAGTCTTATTGGATCCAGCTGAGTTCGTTCCGGGTGCTGAACCAAAAGACAATCCCTATATACCACTACCAGACGATTTGCTTACCGAACTGACGAGTAAAAATGAGGGAATAAATGTAGAAGCTAAAGTCATTGATCAGAATTACGGTGATTCCTTTGCGCTGGAAGCTGAAAGGCTAAACATTCCAAAAGGGCTTCCTTCAGCCTTGACTATGCAGAAGGAAAATGAAAGCGCAGACATTTGCTACGTTAAAAGATATTGCATCATAGCAACAGCATCATTGTCGACCCAGGATACAGCTCCCATTGTCCTTACCGAAAATCTTATTGTCATTAAAGAACCTTCGGGCTTGGCTCATGCAATTGACCTTTACACAGAAAAACATCATTGACCGCATAAAGACAAACAACCTTTCTTTATGCTATGATAATGTGACGCATGCATGGTAAATGTATGCGCTATATGTTTTTTTAAAGAGCACAGGGAGGTTTTTCAATGGCACAAATTGTGGACACCAGTGATTTTCGTCCAGGACTTAAGGTCAAATGGGAAGGCGGGATGTGGGTAATTCTTGAATGCTCCCATCACAAGATGGGAAGGGGAGGAGCAATAGTAAGAACTAAGCTTCGCAACCTTGAGACCGGATCTTCTGTTGAGCAGTCATTTAAGTCGGGAGAACGATTTGAAAGGATAGTTTTTGATGAAAGACCTGCCCATTACCAATATAAAGATGGAGACGACTATGTTTTTATGGACATGGAGTCATTTGACCAAGTATACTTGTCTGAGGATATTTTAGGGGATGCGGTCAAATATCTGATCGACGACCTTCAAGTCAATTTTGATCTGTACGAAGAGCGGGTGATGGGTATAGAACTTCCAACCTCGGTTGCAATGCAGATTACGGATACACCTCCCGCATTTAAGGGAGATACAGCATCTGGCGGAGGCAAACCTGCCACTACAGAGACAGGCCTTGTCATAACGGTACCGTTTTTTGTTGAGAACGGTGAAATGGTTCTTGTTGATACAAGAACCGGAGAATACCTTGAAAGAGCAAAGAAATAATAAGGGGGGATCCTGATGAGCGCATGGGAAAAGATAGCTTACCTAAGAGGATTGATCGATGGTCAGAAGCAAGCGGACACGCCTGAGAAGGAAAAGTTTTATGGCGCATTGATGGAAACGCTTGAATCCTTGGCACAAGGCATGGAGGATCACGAAAAAGTACATCTGGAGCTCAACGACTATCTCGAACAACTTGATGAAGATGTGAGCGAGCTTGAGGATGATTTCGACGCCCTTCTCGAGGACGATGATGAAGATGATGACGATTATGAAGAGTTTGATGAAGAAGAGTATGCCTCGGTGACATGCCCGGAATGTTGTAAGGATTTTTATTATGAGCCTGCCGCCTATGAAGAAGATGAAGATCTTCTCTGTCCTCACTGTGGGAAGCCCTTCAAGTATCCCGAAGAATAAAATAACAACTAAAAAATAGATTAATTTCGGAACTAGTTGTCGATAAGGAGGAATAACCGCATGGTCGAGAATAATAAAGACGACTTCGTAGTAAACGAAGCAGAGGAACATGAAGAAATCGTTGCAGGGACCACTATCGATCAGTCTAACCTTGAAGGAAAGATACGTATTTCTGAAGATGTTATCGCTCAGCTTGCGACAAAGGCTCTCAACAGCGTTGAAGGCGTTACTCCGGCTAATCCCGGTCTCATGGCCAATCTTCGCCTTGGAAGAAAAACAGTCAACGGAGTAAGGATATCGATTTCTGACGGCGAAGCCACTGAGATAGTTGTAGACGCATACGTAGCCATAAAGTATGGTCTTCGCATTCCGGATGTATGCTGGGATGTGCAGGAAGCTGTAAAAGAGCAGATAGAGCGTTTTACAGGTTATAAAATAAAGGGTGTTAATGTATACGTCCAGGGAGTTACATTTGCTGAAAAAAAAGAACAAGCTGCACCCGGACCGGAAGATACTTATAACACACCAACAAAAGAGGCCTGATTTAACTAAATTTCAGCGATAGGGCCGGTTTCCTGAATGAGAAACCGGCCCTATCGATTAAGAGGTGAAAAAGATGCTTTTTTTATGGTCGGCAAACAAGTTTGGCAAGATATGGATTGACGGTGACTCTTTCCGCCAGATAGTTTCTAAAAGATTGCCGGAAGGTTATTACTGTCAGGAAGTCTCTTTCATAGGAGATGAAAACCTTCTGAATATTTATATTACCATGCCTGAGAATGGCAATGAAGAGGACAAAGTCAGATTGGAAACTAAGTTCAAAGACATCTTCACGAAATCAGGAATGGTGGTCCATATAAACTGGATCAGCATAGCGCCTCAGGACAATCCGAAGACTAATCCTATCTGGACTTTGCCGTTATTCTGGGCCGGAGCCGCGGCTTCTTTAGTCGCGCTAGTGCATCTTGGCCTGAAAGGCATACTTTGGTCTCTTTTTGCTGCAATCATTGGCTATGGAATCTCTTGGATACTGCTTACCGAGGATGGGAAAAAACAAGTTTCAGTAATGATGCAGCAGTTCAGGAGATGATGTTTTAATATGTCGTCTAAGTCACAGCTGCGCCACAGGTCCCGTGAGATTGCGCTCCAGCTAATTTACCAGCTAGATATTAGACCCTCTGCTAACGTCGATGAAGTCATAGAGCTTTACCCTTTAGAGGGTGAGGCAGATGGCGTATTTGATTATGCTTGCGAGCTGGTGAGAGGAGTTATGGACAACTTGGATACCATCTCAGACCTGCTTAGAGAAAACATTATAGGCTGGAGGCCTGAAAGAATGGTAGCTGTCGACAAGGTAGTTATATCAATTGCCCTTTATGAGGGTGTTATATCTAAAAAAGTACCTATCGCAGTTTCGATATCAGAAGCAGTTGTACTGGCTAAGGTTTTTGGAACAGCAGAATCGGGCCGTTTCGTTAATGGTGTTTTGGGGAGAATCGTCAGAAAAGAAGAGCCTCCGTTAACTTAGAATGCCATGTTTAAATATGAAAAAGAAGCAATACTTACCGTAGATGAAGTAACAAACAAAATTCGCGAAGCTCTTTATGCTTCCGGTGAATTTCAGAATATCTCCGTCAGGGGAGAACTCCTAGGATTTAAAAAACATTCAAGTGGGCACGCCTACTTTACAATAATTGGAGCAGAGACAAGGATTTCTTGTGTCCTGTTCCGTTCGAACGCCTCTTCTGTCATCTTGTGGCCAAAGGATGGAGATGAGGTTCTTGTTTGTGGAAAAGTTGATGTATATGGAGCGAGAGGTTCATACCAGATATATGCAACTACACTCTTGCCGCTTGGAGAAGGAGCTAAGGCGAGAGCTAAAGAGATGCTGTTCCAGAAGTTGACAGCTGAGGGAGTATTTGATATCAGACATAAGAGGCCACTTCCTCTCTTCCCCCGAAAAGTAGCTGTGATAACTTCCCCTACCGGCGCTGCTGTACAGGATGTAATAAAGATTGCTTCCCTCAGATTCCCGGCGTCAGAGATCTTGGTTGTACCAAGCCTCATGCAGGGTACAGGAGCTTCTTCTGAGATAAGAGATGCCTTTTCGAAATGTGCCTCTATGCACGATATCTCTCTCGTTATGCTCGTTAGGGGCGGCGGAAGTAGAGATGATCTTGATACCTTTGATACTGAAGACGTCGTCAGATCGATTCGCTCTTCTCCCGTTCCCGTAATAACAGGACTTGGTCATCAAATAGACAAGACTCTTTCAGATCTGGCAGCCGATGCTGAAGCACCGACACCTTCGGGAGCAGCAGAGAGGGTCTTCCCCGATTCAAAAGAGCTCTCAGCCTTCATAAAAGGTTCGATGCGTTCAATGCACGCTCACATATACAACAAAATCATAAAAATCAACTCTGATCTTAGCGACTCAAAAAAAAGGCTTCATTTCGGCATCACCAGAGGCGCATGTTTACCTGCCTCTGATTATTTAAATAACGTATTCAGTTCCCTTGTCTCCAATTTGAGTTACAGGCTTTCTAAAGCAGAGACAAAGCTAACTTCGACGGCAGGAGCTCTACAGAGTCTCTCTCCGCTTGCTGTGATGTCAAGAGGATTTACGATATGCAGAGACAGTGAGGGCAATATGATAAAAGATGTGTCCGCTCTTTCAGAACAACAGAATATAGACATATACTTCAGAGACGGACATGCAGAAGCAGGTATAAAAAACATATCTAAAGACAGCCGTTAAAGGCTTCGCAATATCAGAAAAACACGTACATAACAGTTGCCGGTTTTAACAACAACAACTTTTTTATTCTTCGATACAATAACTTTTTAATGGGGTGAATTAAATGCTGCCCAAAACAATAGAATGGCTGTGCGAAATCCCTCTTATGAGGCTTTTAGACCAGAGAAAAATACCGACATCTATAGAGTTTAGAGACTGCAGGACTTATGAGGAGACAGCTGAGGCGATAGAGGACATGACAGTAAGAGGCGCACCCGCCATAGGTGTTGCAGCTGCTTATGGGGTGGTTCTTGCTGCACATATCGACCATTCAAAAATTGAGGATGCGTTTTTGAGACTTTCCGCGACCAGACCTACCGCTGTTAACCTCTTTTGGTCGATCGAAAGAATGAGATTAGTTTACACTGAATATAAAGAGAGTCCGGAGCTTTACCAAATGCTTGAATCGGAAGCCCTAAAAATAGAAAGAGAAGATCGCGAAATAAACAGAAAAATTGGTGAGTCAGGCCAGAAAATACTTCCTGAAATAGCTACAGTGATAACACACTGCAACGCCGGCGCTCTTGCAACGGCTGGTTACGGAACTGCACTTGGCGTCTTAAGAGCGGCTAAAGAGGCTGGCAAACAAATTAAGGTCTATGCCGATGAAACAAGGCCGCGGCTTCAAGGAGGAAGACTGACAGCTTTTGAACTCTGTGAGGATGGATTCGATGTTACAGTTATCTGTGATTCTATGGCTCCCTTTTTAATGTCGAGAGAGAAGATCGATGCGGTCATAACAGGAGCTGACAGGATCGCTCTTAACGGAGATACGGCCAATAAAATAGGGACATATGGGTTAGCTGTTTCAGCTAAAAGACACAATGTTCCATTTTATATAGCTGCTCCTATTAGTACAATAGATTTTAACTGCCCAACCGGAGAGATGATACCGATAGAAGAGAGAGACCATGATGAAGTCCGGATGGCAGGCAGTGAAATCTTTGTTTATAAAAAAGCGAAGGTCTGGAACCCAGCCTTTGACGTTACGCCGGCCGAACTTATCACAGGGATAATTACCGAAGCAGGAATATTTGAACCATCACACATAAAGGAACTACAAGAATGAATTCGATACGAAATCTGGCTTAGCTTTCCTGCATGATTCTTATCATGAGGGGATTGGATATCAGTTGGGCGGGCTGCGGCAGAAAACGTGTCGCGGTAGTCGATAGCAAATCGGTTGGCAGTCAATGGGTATGAATCGGTCAAAAGACTGTAAGGGACGAAGATCCTGGCCCCCATCGTCTCCCCTCCCGCTCAAGTGCATACGGGAAAGACGGTGAGAGAGGATTTCTTGCTGTGTTTGGTTGCCCTCCCAATCGATTTCCAATTGACTACCAACCGATTTGCCATCGACTCCCGCGGCATATTACTCGCCGCTGCCCCCTAGCAGTCTTTTGATCGCTTCACTCCGGACGTTCCACCTGGCAGTCCTTGGTGTCTTTGAAAATAACTTTGTCATAGATACTTCAAACAGTCACAGATTTATCTGCTGTTGAGTGGTAATATTAAAGCAATATAGAATTCTTAGAAATCTATTGATACTTTCTTATATCATCTGACCATTGAACAGGAGTGGTGCCTTTGGATCATACTAATGTAAACGCTGAAGGTTGTTATATTGTCTGTACATGGTTGAGAACAGATAGGAAGGAGACAGTATTATGAGAAATGAATTTAAAATAGCTGATATCAGTTTGGCCCCTGAAGGACACAGGAGAATAGATTGGGCATGGGAATATATGCCTATCCTTAAACTAATTGCCGAAAGAGAAGAAAAACGTAAACCTCTTGAAGGCCTTGTTATAGGTTGCTGTCTACACCTTGAGGCAAAGACAGCATGTCTTTTAAAGCTAATGCATAAACTTGGGGCTACGGTGGTAACAGCTGGAAGTAACCCGCTTTCCACGCAGGATCCCATATGCGCTGCACTAGTAGAAAAAGGTGTGCATGTCTTCAGCCGTAGAGGAATGACCCCACAGGAATATTCTGATAACATTGAGGAAATGCTGAGATGGGACCCGCAAATAATTATTGATGACGGCGGAGATGTCGTATCAATGATAATTGAAAAGAGGCGGGATCTGATTCCATCAATACTGGGCGGATGTGAAGAGACGACTACAGGTATTAAGCGTCTTCAGGCTATGCAAGCCGAAGGTGTCCTTCCGTTCCCGATGCTTGCTGTAAATGATGCACAGAGCAAATACCTTTTTGATAATCGTTACGGTACAGGCCAGTCTGTTTGGGATGCTATCCTAAGGACGACCAACCTTATCGTGGCAAGTAAAAGAGTCGTCATCGCCGGATACGGATGGTGCGGTAAAGGTACGGCTAGGAGAGCGGCTGGGCTTGGCGCCAAGGTAATAATAGTTGAGATAGATCCACACAGAGCGCTTGAAGCTATCATGGATGGCTTTGAAGTCATGGATATGCTCAAAGCTTCCAAAATAGGAGATATTTTTATTACAGTAACAGGGAACACAAAGGTCATTCGCAAAGAACACTTTATGCGTATGAAAGACGGCGTACTGCTATGTAACGCCGGTCATTTTGACGTTGAAGTATGTATACCCGATCTTGCCGATTTAGCAATTGAGACTCAAGCTACCAGAGATAATATATTGACATACATCCTTCCGGTAGGTCGTAGAATACACCTTCTGGGAGAAGGAAGACTAGTTAATCTTGCTGCTGGAGACGGGCATCCTGTTGAGATAATGGACCTCAGCTTTGCCGTACAGCTATTATCCTGTATCTATATCAGTAAATGCAAACTTGCACCCGGACTCTATAATGTACCGGCAGACCTGGACGCCAAAGTAGCTGAATTAAAGCTGGAATCTATGGGAATAAAGATTGAGCAGCTTACACAGGAACAGAGAGAATATCTAGCTGCATGGAAATGAATTTGAATAAGCGCGGATACAGAGACGTAGTTGTCTGGGATGCGGAAAGAAGCTCAGCAGAACGGTGTGATATCCTTGTCGAAGGTGATAAAATATCCTCTATTCTGCCCGTTGGAACTTTAAAACCCGGCTATGCTTATGAAGGAAAAGGAAACACTGCTCTTTTGCCCGGGTTTGTAAATGCACACGGACATACAGCCATGACCCTTTTGCGTGGACTAGGAGAAGAACTGCCGTTAATGGAGTGGCTCCAGAAGCGTATATGGCCTGTGGAAAATAACCTTGACGGAAATCTTGTAAAAACAGGAACGACCCTTGGAATTATGGAGATGCTCTCCACAGGAACAACATGTTTCGCAGATATGTATTTTTTTATGGATAGTGTCGCGGAGGCAGCTCTTGAAACCGGGATGAGATGCGGACTCTCAAGAGGTATCGTTGGAGACAGCGATGGAAGCAAACTCAGAGAGAACCTGAAATTCGCACGTGATTTTAACGGTAAAGACGGATTGATAAACGTTCAGCTTGGACCGCATGCACCATACACAGTGCCCTTTGAACTGATGAAACAGATCGCTGAAGAAGCCAAAGAATCAGGGTTGGGTGTTCAGCTCCACTGGCTTGAGGCAGCCTCTGAGTGGAGCATAAGTGGCTTTGAAGGCAAGATGACTCCTGAGCAGTACCTTTCAGACACAGGTATGATAGACGTCCCAAATCTTTTGCTTGCTCACTGTGTGTGGGTAAACAAGGAATCGGCTGAATTTTACGCTAAGGACAACGTGACTATTGCACATAACCCTAAAAGCAATCTAAAATTGGGTAGTGGAACAGCCCCAGTGCCAGCTTTTCTTAAAGCGGGCGCCTCAGTTGCGCTTGGTACAGATGGAGCTGCCAGCAATAACAGACTGGATATATGGGATGAGCTCAGGTTCGCGGCTCTGATACATAAAGGTGTCAACAACGATCCGACCCTCATTTCTTCATCAGAAGTGCTTAAAATGGCTACTGTGAACGGAGCAAGAGCGCTCGGTTTTAATGACACGGGGCTTATTAAAGAGGGTTACAAAGCAGATATGGTACTGATAGACCTTGATAAACCCCATTATGTAGGATGGGATCTAGAGAACCTTGTTGGGTATCTTGTATATGCGGGATCCTCTTCTGATGTAAAAGCTACAGTTGTTGCGGGGAAAATGCTTTACAAGGACGGATCATTTACCGGAATAGATAAAGATCAGGTTATTGCTGAGTCAAAGGCTGCACGCTGTAAACTTATCGGCAGATAACCGCTGATACTCACTCTGATTTGATCAAACAACGCGGGTAAACTAAAGTGCTCTTATCCGCATATGATATTCGGGTGCAAAAAAATAAAAAGTCAGGATCCATGTCGTACATAAAAGGGATCAAAGACTTCATTTTTTAAATTACAGGAGGCAGCTTAAATGCAGTATAGAAGCGGAAAAGAATTAAGGGAGTTATTTCTTTCATATTTTGAAGAAAAGGGGAGCAAAAGGTACCGCAGCTTTTCACTTGTCCCCGATGATCCAACGCTCCTTTTCACGATAGCGGGAATGGTGCCCTTCAAGCAGTATTTTCTAGGACTAAAGACCCCTGAAGTAAAGAGGGCAACAACAGCTCAGAAGTGCGTCAGGACTAACGACATTGAAAATGTCGGGCGTACAGCCAGACACCACACCTTTTTTGAAATGTTAGGAAATTTCAGCTTTGGAGACTATTTCAAGGAAGAGGTAATACCTTGGTCGTGGGAATTTCTTACAGAACGAGTCGGACTTGATCCAAATAGGTTATATGCAACTATCTACCTTGACGACGATGAGGCTCATGATATTTGGCGGGATAAGGTTGGTTTGCCTGAGGACAGGATCGTGCGCCTTGGTGCGGATGATAATTTCTGGGCAGCAGGTCCGGTAGGCCCCTGTGGCCCATGCTCCGAAATATTATATGATCAAGGTCCTGAGTTTTCGTGCGGGAAACCTACATGTACAGTGGGCTGTGATTGTGACCGATATCTTGAAATATGGAACCTGGTCTTCATGCAGTACAACAGGGACAAAGAAGGGACTCTAACACCTCTTCCAAATAAGAATATAGATACAGGAATGGGACTTGAAAGGCTTTCCGCAGTAGTGCAGAGAGTGCCCAATGATTTTGAGACAGATCTTTTCCGTCCGATAATTGATAAGGCATGTTCTTTAGGCGGAGTAAAGTATGGTAAAGATTCTAAATGCGACATGGCTGTAAAAGTAATTTCTGATCACATAAGGGCATCAGCATTTATGATAGCAGATGGGATACTGCCCGCAAATGATGGTAGGGGATATGTTCTCAGGCGTCTCATTAGAAGGAGCGCCCGCTATGGAAGGCTGCTTGGCATCGAGGACCCCTTTCTCACAAAATTGCTTCCTTCGGTGCGTGAGTCAATAGGTGATGAATATACAGAACTTGTGGAACAGGCCTCTGCGATTGAACAGATATTAAAGACTGAGGAAGAGCGATTTTCAAAGACCCTTTCACAGGGGAGTGACCTGTTGGAATCAGAAATAAAGAAGCTTAAGAGAGATTCAGTTAACCTCCTTCCCGGAAGCGTTGCGTTTGTACTTTACGACACATACGGTTTTCCTTTAGAACTTACAGAGGAGATGTGTGAGGAACAGGGAATAGCAGTAGACAAGGATGGTTTTAACAAGTCGATGGAGGATCAGCGCGAAAGAGCAAGAGCTTCAAGCAAACAGACCAGCTCAATTATTTCAAAGAGCGCATACACTGAAATCGCTGACAGAATTGGACCAAGTCCTTTTTGCGGATACACCAAAACTATAGCTGAAACTGAAGTAATGGCTCTTATATCTGACGGCAAAGAAAAAGAGTTTATAGTTGAGGGTGAAAAGGCGGATATAGTACTTTTAGATACTCCCTTTTACGCCGAAAAAGGTGGACAGGTAGGCGATACCGGAGTAATAACAGCTGAGGGCGCTATCTTTGAAGTAGAAGACACTGTATATCCGGTAAACGACCTAATAGTTCACAGGGGCAAACTTCTTAAAGGAACGATAAAGATGAACCAGTCTGTGACAGCATCTATAGATTTTGCAAGAAGAAAGAACATACAGAGGCATCATACAGCGACACACTTAATTCACGAGGCCCTCTCTAAGGTCTTGGGTCAGCATGTGAGACAAGCAGGGTCTATTGTTACGCCAACTTTCCTCCGCTTCGACTTTAACCACTTCGCAGCTCTTACTGTAGATCAGATTCGCGAGATCGAGTCTATTGTCTACGAACAGGTGCTTAGTAACTTACCTGTAAAAACCAAAGTAATGCCTATTGAAGAGGCTAAGAAAACAGGAGCCAAGGCACTTTTTGAGGAAAAATATGGTGACCAGGTAAGAGTGCTCGAGATTCCTGGCTACTCTACGGAGCTTTGCGGAGGTACACATGTAAAGGCGACTGGAGAGATTGGCGTCGTAAAGATTCTTCGTGAAGAAGGTATCGGATCTGGTGTAAGACGGCTCAACGCAATTGTCGGACAAAATGCACTGGGTATGTTCCAGCGTTTCAGCTACCTTACAGGCACCCTCGCGTCCGTCCTCGGAGAAGACCTTGATTCTGTACTCAGTAAGGTGGAGGACCTGCTTGACGAAAAAAAGATCCTTGAGAGAAAGAACAGGGAGCTTCAGGTCAAATCAGCAATGTCTGACATCGAGGAGAGTATAAGGCCTTGTGCAAACGCCAACGGTGTAGACTTCATCGTAGAAAAGTTTGAAAATATGAATATAGATCTACTTAGGCAGGTCGGTGACAGGATAAAACAAAAATATCCCGTTGCAGCGATCCTTCTTGTATGTATAGGAGAAGAGAAGCAAGTGACTTTGACAGCTATGGCGAGTGAAGAAGCTGTAAGTAAAGGAATAAGAGCCGACGAGCTGCTCAAAGAAATTGCCGAAGTGCTTGGAGGAAGAGGCGGAGGCAAGCCCACATTAGCCCAGGGCAGGGCTCCTAACGCAAGTAAACTCAACGAAGCTATTTTAAAAGCACCTGAAATTTTTGCCAAACTTGCTGCCAAGGATAGAGGCTAAACATTTGGAAAGAATCGTTGCTTTAGACATAGGTACTGTGAGAATAGGTGTAGCTGTAAGCGATCCATTTGGCTCTTTTGCGCAGGGCATAACCGTTCTTAAAGCAAATATTGATTGGATGAATGAGGTAAAGAAAATTATAGACAGCTACCAATCCACTAAACTCCTTGTCGGACTTCCAATAAGGACCAATGGTAAAGAGGGGCCTGAAGCTGAAAAGATAAGAGAAATTGCAGAAACAATACAGTGCAGATATCCAACGATTGAAATAATCTTTTGGGATGAACGTTTCACCACTGTCATAGCTCAGCAGTCACTTTTAGAAGGAGATGTATCGAGGAAGGGCCGTAAAGAAAGAGTAGACATGGTCGCAGCATCACTTCTTCTTCAGAGCTACCTAGATCAGGGGAGGCTGAAATAGATTTGGAACTTCCGCAGGGGACTAAGATAACTCCCATGCTGGAACAGTACCTTTACTGGAAAGAGCAGTATCCTGACTCTCTTCTTTTTTTCCGCATGGGTGATTTTTATGAGATGTTTTTTGAGGATGCACAAATAGCATCTTCTGTCCTTGATATTGCCCTTACCTCTCGTTCCCGTGATGCTGAAAACGCAGTACCAATGGCGGGCGTTCCATTCCACTCAGTCGACTCCTATCTGGGTAGACTGGTTGCTGCGGGATACAGAATCGCAATATGTGAGCAAGTCTCCGTCCCTGATGGAAAGACTCTTGTCAAAAGAGAAGTCACAAGGCTTGTGACCCCCGGAACGTGGCTCTCAGACAGTTCTGAATCAGATGGTAGTCTGGCAGCCTGTTTATTTGACGGGAAAAATGTATCTCTTGCCTTGCTGACGACAGCTACAGGCGTGCTCAAGGCAGGAACTTTCAATAAAGAAGAAGCTTCTTCGCTGCTTTCTTCTTTTCATCCAGACGAAATCTTGATACGCAAAGGACAGTCCTTAGAGCTTGAAAAAATATATCTCACCCATTCAGGGCTTAATATAGTCGAAAGAGAAAAAGGCGAATTTGAGCCCAGGGCTGGTTCGGAGTGGTTGTGCAAGAAATGGAAAATTGCGTCACTGAACTGCATGGGAATAGACGATAGAGATCCGGCTGCCGGCGTTTCCGCGGCAGCTTTGAGATATCTGGAAGAGACCCAGTTCTCTTTGGCCCTTCACGTTACTGGTATTACCGCTATATTGCCTGCTGAATCACTGATACTAGATCAAAATTCGATAATCAACCTTGAACTGACGGAGCCTTCCGATGTCTCTTTATTTTCAATCCTTAACAGATGTCGTACTGCAATGGGCAAAAGAACGCTTAAAGAGTGGATACTTTCTCCTCTGCAGGATATCGAAAGAATAGAAAAAAGACAGGATTCAATAGAGGAACTTGTTAATGACCCTCAGCTGCGAAGCAAAATAGTACATCTTCTTTCGTCCTGCGGCGATATCCAAAAGGCAATAAGTCGCCTCACGCTCAAGATGGGATCGCCCTCAGATCTTTTGACCATAAGAGAGACGCTTAGGGCTTTGCCTGAACTTATCTCCTTACTGGCCGGAAACGAAAAACTCAAAGTTTGGACAGGGGAATTAGATGATCTGACTGAACTTTTTGCTCTTCTCGATTCTTCTATAGCGGACAACGTGCCCCGTTTCGTAAGAGACGGCGGAGTCATTAAGGACGGATATGATGAGCAACTCGATAAATGGAGAGACAGGGCCGCCCACTCTTCAGCATGGCTACGGAGGTTTGAGGATAACGAACGGCAAAGGACTGGAATAAAGAACCTCAAAGCCGGAGTCAATAAAGTCTTTGGTTATTACATAGAAATCCCAAAAGGCGGGCTTGACAAAGTGCCTGCAGATTATATAAGAAAACAGACTCTGGTCAATGCAGAGCGTTTCATTACAGAAGAGCTCAAGATATTCGAAAAAGAGATATTTATGGCGGATGAAGAGATGCTTTCCATTGAGGAAAGAATTTATTCTGAGATTCTCGAATCTGTTATGCAAAAAAACACTGAAATCCTTAGAACAGCCAAATTTATATCCTCAGCTGACCTCTTTTCCTCGCTTGCTGAAATAGCTTCAGAGCGCAGGTATGTAAAACCTGAAATAAATATGAGTACCGACTTTATAGTAAAAAATGGAAGGCATCCCGTAATTGAGATCATGCTAGGCAGCCGTCCATTTACTCCAAATGATTTTTCTCTTAGCTTGGTCTCGGGTAAAAGGATCGCAATAATAACCGGTCCCAATATGGCGGGAAAATCGACATACCTGAGGATGGCTGCTCTCATAGGTATCATGGCACACATGGGATCCTTCGTTCCTGCCGAGAGCGCAAAGATTGGGATAATAGACAGGGTTTTTACCAGAATAGGAGCTCGTGACGAGCTTGCAAGAGGACAAAGTACCTTTATGGTGGAAATGGTTGAGACCGCTAATATCCTCCGTAATGCGACAGACAGGAGTCTTGTCATACTCGACGAAATTGGCAGGGGGACCTCTACATATGACGGTCTCAGCATAGCCTGGTCTGTCATAGAATACCTTCAAGGACAGGAAGGTAGAAAAGCCGCGGTTCTTTTTGCGACACACTACCACGAACTGACAAAACTTGCAGAGAGGCTGCCGGGAGTAGTTAACCTCAGCATGGCTGTAGAAGAGGGTAAGGACGGGGTGACATTCCTCCATAAGGTAATTGAGGCCCCTTCGGACAGGTCATACGGTATAGAGGTCGCCAGACTTGCCGGTGTGCCTCCTTTGGTTCTCATGAG
>LFRM01136180.1_pt1 | contig 15334 bp, 9 predicted proteins | sample 618341 | NCBI WGS metagenome assembly LFRM01 (sample SAMN03654438, study PRJNA283298) | anaerobic digester metagenome | isolation source: pool of bioreactors CSTR01a, CSTR02a, and CSTR03a thermophilic anaerobic... | place: Denmark: Kgs. Lyngby | collected 2014-05-21 | reverse complement strand
GTCTAATGCTTTATTTACTGGAGATTTGGGAGAGATGCGTGATCCAGAATTACTAATCCGCACAAGTGGCGAATTAAGAATTAGTAATTTTCTTCTCTGGCAAATTGCATACAGTGAACTTTACTTCACTGATGAATTTTGGCCTGATTTCAGTGCGGAATCATTAGAAAAAGCTGTAGCCGATTATCAGAAACGTCATCGTCGCTATGGCGGATTGTGAGGTTGGATAAATGAAAACAAGATTCATAACTGCATTATTAGCATTATTAGTTTTTATACCTATTGTTTGGTACGGTTCACTACCTTTATTAATGGGGACAATTGCTCTGGGGTTAGTGGCTATGTCTGAAATATTTATGATGAAAAAAATTCCTTTCTTTAGTTTAATCGGTCTTTTCACATCATTCATTACGATTTTAATTATTTTACCGGACCATTACCTGACGACGCTATTGCCAGGATTGGGAATTTGGCATATTTACTTTATTTATGCGATGTCACTGTTGGTCATGACGGTTCTTTCAAATAATACCTTTACTTTTGATGATGCAGGTGTGCTTTTGTTGGCATCTTTGTATATTGGAACAGGTTTCCACTATTTTTATCAAACTGCAGAATTAGGTTTCTGGATGGTTATGTTTGTCATGACAATTATCTGGGCTACGGATGTCGGCGCCTATCTGACTGGTATGCGTTTCGGTAAGAATAAATTGGCACCAATCATTAGCCCGAACAAATCGATTGAAGGGGCAATTGGAGGCATTTTAACTGCCGTTGTTGTTGCAATCATTTACTTGCAATTCTATAATCCGCTTAACCTTTCGATCCCTGTTGCCATCCTATTAATTGTTCTGTCATCTATCATTGGACAATTAGGTGATTTGACTGAGTCCGCTTATAAACGTTATTTTGGCGTTAAGGATTCTGGTAAGATTTTGCCAGGTCATGGAGGGATTTTGGATCGGTTTGACAGCACGCTTTTCGTTATGCCGTTATTCCAAATTGTTTTACTTTTCGTTTAATACGCTCAGATAGAAGAGGATGTGCTTTCTTTGTTACAAACAATTCTGATTTTTTTAATTATATTTAGTATCTTAGTGATTATTCATGAGTTTGGTCATTTCTATTTCGCTAAGAAAGCAGGTATTCTTGTTCGTGAGTTTGCAATTGGCATGGGTCCAAAAGTTTTTTCCACTCGTAAAAATGGTACGACTTATACGGTCCGTTTGCTTCCTCTGGGTGGCTACGTTCGTATGGCCGGATACGGCGACGACGAAACCGAACTGAGAGCAGGAATGTTAGTCAAAATTTTAGTGGATGAGAATGAGATGATTACAAATATTGACTTGAGTGATAAAGACCAATTGGAAGGTATACCAATGGAGTTAGTCGCTTATGATTTGGATGAAGCAATGTACTTGGAAGGAAATATCGCAGGGCGTACTGGTCTCGTCCGGTACTATGTTGACCGTGAGGCATTAATCACAGAGGCAGACGGCACACAGGTGCAAGTCGCTCCCCTGGATGTTCAATTCCAATCAGCACCGCTTGGCAAACGTATGATGACCAATTTTGCTGGTCCGATGAATAACTTTATTCTCGGTGTTATCATTTTTACAATTCTTGCTTTTGTGCAAGGTGGAGTGTCGGTCAATGACAGTGTTCTGGGTGAAATCGAACAAGGTGGGCCCGCTCAAGCAGCAGGTTTATCCAAAGGCGATGAGATTCTTGCTATTGAGGGTGAGAAAGTAGGCAGTTGGAGTGAACTGATTACAATTATTCAACAAAATCCAGAAAAAAACCTTACCTTTACTGTTCAATCAGAAGACCAAGAATCATCTGAGGATATGACTGTTACACCAAGAAAAGTTGTGAGTGAAGAGGGCGTGGAATACGGACAAATTGGGGTCTACCAAGCATTTGACTCATCTCTCAAAGGGAAGTTGATGGCTGGCTTCATCCAGACGTGGACGATTATTACGTCGATATTCGGCTTGGTTCTCTCAATGTTCACACGTGGCTTTGATATCAATGCTTTTGGCGGCCCGCTAGCGATTTATGCAGCGACTGAAGAAGTTGCCAGTTATGGTTTTATGAGTATCATTAGTTTCCTAGGTTATTTAAGTGTCAACTTAGGAACAGTGAACCTGTTCCCAATACCTGCCCTAGACGGCGGGAAGTTGATATTAAACCTGATTGAAGGGATTCGTGGCAAACCATTGGAACCCGAAAAAGAAGGCATCATTACGGTAGTAGGCGTTGTCTTATTACTTATCTTGATGGTCTTAATTACTTGGAATGATATTCAACGTTTCTTTTTAGGTTAATAAACAACTGAGAAATTCAAAGACTTCATTTTAGAATTCTTTGGATTTTTCTTGGTTTATGATAGAAAGTAGGTTAAAGAGTGAATAAGAAAGAATTGTTTCAAACCTTAATGGAGCAAATAAACCTTCATCACGAACCACAGTATCAAGAGTATTTCGTCGATGGAGAAGTCGAACAAGTTTTGGTCTATAAAAAAGCGAAACAATGGGTGTTTGTCTTGAATTTCAATGACATTCTCCCATTTCAAGTTTTTCAGGACGTCCTAAACCGTTTGAAAGTATCTTTTAATCATGTAGCTGAAGTTGATTTGCGAATTAAAACCATACAGCCGAAATTAACAGATGAGAAAATTTCCGATTATTGGCAAACTGCTGTTGAGAGAAGTAATATTTCGTCTCCTGTTGTCACGGACATTCTGCGTAAAAGTGCACCAAAAATTGCGAACGGCATTGTCACATTAAATTTAGCAAATGAAATAACTAAGAATCATTTAAAAGATAATTATTTAGGTATTATTCAGCAAAATTTTAGTATCCTGGGTTTTCCAGAATTCCGAGTTCAACTAGAGATTAATAAAGAAGCGTCTGACAAGATGCACCAAGCTTATTTGGAGCGCAAGCAAGAACAAGAAGATATATTAATTAAACAAGCAGAGAAGACACTCGCTAACCAAGAAGCACAGCAATCAAAACGTGCTGAAAACGGTGGGGGCGATGGCGCTATCCAGTTGGGTAATCGTATCCCGGAGAAAGAAGAAATTAGACAGATGATTACCATTACGGAAGAAGAACGGTCTGTTGTTGTTCAAGGGAATATTTTCGACAGCGAAGTGCGTGAATTACGCTCTGGTAGAAAACTGTTAATTTTCAAAGTAACCGACTACACATCATCTTTTAGTGTCAAAATGTTCTCCAACAATGAACAAGATGAAATGGCTTTTGAACGCATCAAAAAAGGTAAATGGGTGAAAGTCCGGGGAAATGTTCAAGAAGACACCTTTATGCGTGATCTTGTTCTGAATGCGCGTGACGTCAATGAAGTTCAAATGGCAGAACGAAAAGACCGTGCACCCGAAGATGAAAAGAGAGTGGAATTACATTTGCACTCCAATATGAGTCAAATGGATGCTATCAATTCTGTCACCGATTATGTGGCCCAAGCAGCGAAGTGGGGGCATAAAGCGATTGCGATTACTGACCATGCCGGGGCCCAAGCCTTTCCGGATGCCCATGCTGCTGGTAAAAAGCATGGCGTGAAGATTTTGTACGGAATTGAAGCAAATATCGTGGATGACGGCGTACCAGTCGCTTATAACCCCAGCCGTCGTGAGTTAGCCGAGGATACTTATGTTGTCTTCGACGTGGAAACTACCGGCTTATCAGCGGTCTATGACAAAATCATTGAATTGGCCGCAGTTAAAATGTACAAAGGAAATGTCATTGATACCTTTGAAGCGTTTATTAACCCTGGCGTACCTTTGTCCCAATTGATTATTAATTTAACCGGTATTACGGACAATATGTTGAAAGACGCACCTTCAGAGGCAGCGGTTATTCCCAAATTTAAAGAGTTTTGTGAGGACGCAATATTAGTCGCCCATAATGCTTCTTTTGATATGGGCTTCATTAATAAAGCTTACGAACACGTAGGATTACCGGAAGCACATAATCCGGTAATTGATACGTTGGAATTATCACGCTTCTTGCATCCACAACTAAAATCCCACCGTCTAAATACATTGGCGAAAAGATACAATGTTAGTTTGGAACAGCATCACCGCGCTGTATTCGATGCGGAGACTACGGGTCATTTATGTTGGATATTCTTAAAAGAAGCAAAAGAAGACCACAATATTTTATATCATGACGAATTAAACAATGGTGTCGGCCGTGGCGATTCCTACAAACAAGCACGTCCCTTTCATGCGACAATCTTAGCGAAAAACCAAGCCGGATTAAAAGATCTCTTTAAGCTAATCAGTGCATCCAATGTAAATTATTTCTACCGAAATGCTCGTATTCCCCGCAGTTTACTGATTGAGTCCCGAGAAAATTTACTCATAGGATCAGCCTGTAGCAGCGGAGAAATATTCGAAGCCATGATGCAAAAGGGGAAAGAAGAAGCAACCGAGCGCGCAAAATTCTATGACTACATTGAAGTAATGCCAAAAGGAATCTACAAACCGCTGATTGACAGAGAACTCGTCAAAACAGAAGCAGATCTAGAAGAAATTATTCAGGAAATAGTCGAAATTGGAAACGAACTGGATAAACCAGTAGTAGCTACAGGTAATACCCATTATTTAAACAGAGAAGATGCAATTTACCGAGAGATTCTGTTGGGTTCATTAAAGATAAATCAAGGTAAACAGCTCCATCTTCCCGAAGCGCATTTCCGAACAACAGATGAAATGTTGCAAGATTTCAATTTCTTGGGTGCAGATGTTGCGAAACAAATTGTCGTCACTAATCCAAATCTGTTAGCAGACGCCATAGAAGAAACGACACCGATTAAGAGTGAACTGTATACGCCAAATATCGAGGGCGCAAATGATGAAATAACGAAGTTATCCTATGACGAAGCAAAACGCCTATATGGTGAAGAGTTACCAGAAATCGTAGAGAAAAGGCTAGAAAAAGAGTTGAAAAGTATTATTGGTAATGGTTTTGCCGTTATCTATCTTATCTCTCAAAAGTTAGTACTGAAAAGTAATCAAGATGGTTACTTAGTAGGGTCAAGGGGATCAGTTGGATCCAGTTTTGTAGCGACGATGACAGGGATTACGGAAGTAAACCCATTACCGCCGCATTACCGTTGTCGAAACTGCCATTACAGTCACTTTATTCAAGATGGTTCAATCGGTTCTGGTTATGACTTGGAAGATAAGGCTTGTCCAGAGTGTGGAACAAACCTTGATAAAGATGGTCAGGATATCCCGTTTGAGACGTTCCTAGGTTTCTATGGAGATAAAGTTCCCGATATCGACTTGAACTTCTCAGGCGAATATCAAGCAAAAGCCCATGCTTATACGAAAGTTTTATTCGGGGAAGACTATGTTTTCCGGGCTGGAACAATCGGTACAGTGGCGGATAAGACGGCCTTTGGTTATGTGAAGGGCTATGAACGTGATCACGGTAAAAACTATTCCTCTGCAGAAATTGATCGCTTGGCAAAAGGATGTACCGGCGTTAAACGGACAACCGGCCAGCATCCGGGGGGGATTATTGTTATTCCCGACTATATGGATGTGTATGATTTTACTCCGATCCAGTTCCCGGCAGATGATCAGTCGTCAGAATGGAAAACAACGCACTTTGACTTCCATTCTATTCACGACAACGTTTTGAAACTAGATATTCTGGGTCACGATGATCCGACGATGATTCGGATGCTTCAAGACTTATCCGGCATTGATCCCGTTACGATTCCACCAAATGACCCGGAAGTTATGAAGATATTCAGTGGCACGGAAGTTCTGGGTGTTAAACCCGAGCAAATTTTTAGTAAGACGGGGACATTGGGAGTGCCGGAATTCGGTACCCGGTTCGTACGTCAAATGTTAGAACAAACGAAGCCGAATACATTTGCGGAATTATTACAAATTTCCGGTCTTTCACATGGGACCGATGTGTACTTGGGGAATGCCGAAGTTTTAATCCGTGAGAATGATATTCCACTGGCTGACGTTATCGGCTGTCGTGATGATATTATGGTTTACTTAATCTATCATGGTCTTGAAGATGGCTTGGCATTTAACATTATGGAAAGTGTACGTAAAGGGAAAGGGATACCGGATGACTGGCAAGCAGAAATGCGTGAGAAGAAAATTCCTGAATGGTATATTCAATCCTGTCTGAAGATTAAGTATATGTTCCCGAAAGCCCATGCGGCAGCTTATGTCTTAATGGCATTGCGCGTTGCTTATTTCAAAGTCCATGATCCACTTCTTTACTACGCTGCTTACTTCTCTGTTCGTGCCTATGATTTCGATCTGGTGGCGATGTCACAAGGGAAAGAAGCAATCAAAGTTCAAATGAAAGAAATTATGGATAAAGGCTTGGATGCATCGGTTAAAGAAAAGAACTTACTAACGGTTCTAGAAATTGCCAATGAAATGGTTGAACGGGGCTACGAATTTAAAATGGTCGACATTTATAAGTCAGATGCAAAAGACTTCATCATTGAAGAGAATAGCTTGCTCGCACCGTTTAGAGCTATAAATGGACTCGGCGAAAACGTTGCGAAGCAAATTGTGATTGCCCGTGAAGAGCAACCTTTCTTGTCTAAAGAAGATTTAGCGACACGCGGAAAAGTTTCAAAAACGATTATCGAATACATGGATGAGAATGGTGTTTTAGAAGGCCTGCCCGATGAAAACCAATTGTCCCTTTTCGATTTTTAATTAATAAGCCTTATAAACAGCGGATTTGTTGCAAATTTGATGTTTTTGGTGTATGATTATTAAAGAAATAAACTTTGGAGGGAGTGAGCGGCAACGCTCGCTCTTTTTAACGCATATGACCAGAATTTAGGTAGATATGTACATATTAAAGGGAGGGTTTTTGTGAGCCGAGTAATTGATATTGTAAAAGAAGTAGTCTCACCAATCGTTGACAGTCAGAATTTCGAACTAGTAGACATTGAATTTTTGAAAGAAGGCAAAAATTGGTTTTTACGTGTATACATTGACAAACCAGGCGGAATTGACATAGAAGAATGTGCTTGGGTAAGTGAACAGTTGAGTGAAAAAATGGATGAATTGGAGACTGATCCAATTCCGCAAGCCTATTTCTTGGAAGTATCCTCACCGGGAGCCGAGCGCCCTTTGAAAACAGAAGAAGATTATTTGAAGGCGATTGGTAGTTACGTCCATCTGTCTTATTATCAAGCCATTGAAGGCGAAAAATTCCATGAAGGTACGTTACTATCCGTTTCGGATGATACCGTCGAATTAGAATTTATGATTAAAACACGTAAAAAAGTAATTGCCATTCCTCGCGATAAAGTAGCTAAAGCGCGCTTGGCGATTAAATTTTAAAGACTAGCAAGGAGTGAGTAAAAGAATGAACAAAGAGATGCTGACTGCTCTTGATATTTTAGAAAAAGAAAAAGGTATTTCCAAAGAAATTGTTACAAGTGCTTTGGAAGCTGCCCTTGTATCTGCTTATAAGCGTAACTACGGTCAAGCGCAAAACGTTGAAGTTCTTTTTGATACAAAAACAGGCGATATTCATGTCTATTCCGTAAAAGAAGTTGTTGAAATGGTATTCGACTCAACTCTGGAAGTAAGCCTTGAAGAAGCTCTAGCAATCAATAAAGCTTATGAACTAGATGACAAGATCCGTTTTGAAGTAACACCAAAAGACTTCGGTCGTATTGCTGCACAAACAGCAAAACAAGTTATTATGCAACGTATCCGTGAAGCTGAACGCAGTATCATCTATGATGAGTTCATTGCATACGAAAATGATATCTTAAACGGTGTCGTTGAACGTCAAGATTCACGTTATATCTACGTAAACCTTGGAAAGATTGAAGCAGTTTTAGCGAAGCAAGAGCAAATTCCTGGTGAAGTATACGAAGCACATGACCGTATCAAAGTGTATGTGACGAAAGTTGAGAACACTTCAAAAGGCCCGCAAGTCTATGTAAGTAGAAGCCATCCGGATCTATTGAAACGTTTATTCGAACAAGAAATACCTGAAATTTATGATGGTGTTGTCGAAATCGTTTCGATTGCCAGAGAAGCAGGCGACCGTTCGAAAGTTGCTGTACGCTCACGCGACGAAAACATTGATCCAGTTGGAACGTGTGTTGGTCCTCGTGGTCAACGTGTACAAGCAATTGTTAACGAACTACGCGGAGAAAATATGGATATTGTTGAGTGGAATGAAGATCCTGCAACTTATATTGGAAATGCTTTGAACCCTGCACAAGTGATTCAAGTTGATTTCCATCCTGAAAACAATAGCTGTACGGTTGTTGTTCCTGACTATCAATTGTCATTAGCAATTGGTAAAAAAGGTCAAAATGCACGTTTAGCTGCTAAATTAACAGGTTTCAAGATTGATATTAAATCAGAAACAGATTACCACCGTATGTTAATCGCTTCTGACTTGGCTGTGGAAGAAACGGAAGAATTCATCGAGGAACTTGAAGAAGCGACAGAAGCTGAACAAATTCTAGAAATGGACGAAATCGGAGAAAACATTTTGGATGCAGATGAAGTTGAGGAATTGATTTCTGAAGTTGAACTTGATCCTGAACAAGACTACAGTGAATTGTTGGAAGAATCTGAACAATAAGAGGTGACAACTGGTGAAGAAGAAAAAAATACCTATGCGTCGTTGTATTGTTTCCAACGAAATGAAACCGAAGAAAGAAATGTTGCGCATTGTTAAGACACCAGAAGGAGAACTTGCAATTGATCCGACTGGTAAGAAAAATGGTCGCGGGGCATATGTCTCAATGGAACCTGAATTGGTTGAAAAGGCACAGAAAAATCGTGCGTTTGACAAACAATTCGATATGGTCGTAGAAGCAGCTTTTTACAAAGAACTTTACGATTATGTGGCTCACCAGAAAGCTAGGAGTTTATTATAATGACGCCACAAGATAAGCAATTAAATTTGCTGGGTATGGCTGTTAGAGCTGGTAGATTAATCACCGGTGAAGAATTAACAGTTAAAGCCATTCAAAGAAACGAAGCAAAACTTGTTGTTGTTGCGAGCGATGCGAGTGACAATACAAGAGAAAAGCTAACCAACAAGTGTAAGTATTATAATGTTCCGCTAGATATTGCATTTACTGCTGATGATATTAGTGCAGCAATCGGAAAAAGCCGTTCGATTTGTGCCTTTACTGATAAAGGTTTTGCAAAAAGTTATCTTAAATTGAAAGGAACGAATAATATGGAATAGGTAGGTGAGGACAGTGGGGACGAAAAAAGTCTACGAATTTGCGAAAGAGCATAATGTTTCCAGTAAAGAACTTATGCAAAAAGCGAAAGATGTTGGAATTAACTTTCAAAGCCATATGTCAATAATGGGAGATGAGGATATTAATAAGATGAATAAAGCAATGAATAATAACAATGGAGCGCAAGGGAATAAAACGACTAAACCTGCTCAAGGGCAAGGTACTCCAAAACCAAAACAAACGAACCGTCCAACGACTTCTCAAGCGCCAGCTAAGAAGACTACTGGAGAAGCAACGACTTCAACGACGAACACAAATCGTTCAGCAAGTAAGCCAGCTGCTAACCGTGGTCCACAAGGGCAAGGCCAAAACAGAACACAAGGTGGCGGATACAAAGGTAACAACAAAGGCGGCTTTAACAAACGCGGTAACCGTAACAACCGCAATAAGAACCGTACGCCAAAAGCACCGGTTCCACAAAGAAAATTCCGTGAATTACCAGAAGTATTTGTTTATACAGAAGGTATGAACATTCAGGATGTTGCTAAGAAACTTCACCGTGAGCCAGCAGAAATCATCAAAAAATTGTTTATGATGGGAATTGTTGCAACACAAAACCAACCACTTGACTCTGAAACGCTTGAACTAATCGCAACCGATTACGGAATCGACTCAGAAGAAAAAGTAGAAGTTGATATCTCAGACTTGTTAGTGCATTTTGAGAGTGAAAGTGATGAAGAAGAATCAGTAACACGTCCACCAGTTGTAACAATCATGGGACACGTTGACCATGGTAAAACAACATTGCTGGATTCCTTACGCAATACAAAAGTAAGCTTGAGTGAAGCGGGCGGTATTACGCAACATATTGGTGCATACCAAGTTCAAGTAGACGGCAAGCCAATTACATTCTTGGATACTCCTGGTCACGCGGCGTTTACGACAATGCGTGCACGTGGGGCAGACATTACTGATATTACAATTATTGTTGTTGCAGCTGATGACGGGGTAATGCCTCAAACAGTTGAAGCAATCAACCATGCGAAAGCAGCGGATGTTCCAATTATTGTTGCAGTGAACAAAATTGACAAACCAACTGCGAATCCTGAACGTGTTATGCAAGAATTAACTGAATACGGGCTAATCCCTGAAGCTTGGGGCGGCGAAACTATTTTTGTTAATATCTCTGCTAAATTTGGTGAGGGTATCGAAGAATTGTTGGAAATGATTGTGTTGGTTTCTGAAGTTCAAGAACTGAAAGCAAACCCTAATCGTTTGGCTGTTGGTAGTGTAATTGAAGCACGTCTTGACAAATCGAAAGGTCCTATTTCAACGCTTCTTGTCCAACAAGGAACACTGAAAATCGGTGATCCAATCGTAGTCGGAAACACATTCGGTCGTGTTCGGGTTATGCTGAACGATCAAGGACGTCGTGTTAAAGTTGCGACACCATCTACACCTGTTGAAATTACGGGATTAAACGAAGCACCACAAGCTGGTGATTTGTTTGCTGTATTCGAAGACGAAAAAACAGCTCGTTCTGTTGGTGAAGAAAGAGCATCACGTGCACAACAAGAGTCACGTTCGAAACAAAACCGCGTTACAATTGATAACTTGTTCTCAAGCTTGAGCGAGGGCGACTTGAAAGAAGTTGCTGTTATCATCAAAGGTGACGTACAAGGTTCTGTTGAAGCTTTGGCAGGAAGTCTACAAAAAATTGAAGTGGAAGGCGTACGCGTTCGTATCATCCACTCAGCAGTAGGTGCGATTAACGAAAGTGACGTTACACTTGCAGCAGCAAGTAATGCGATCATGATTGGTTTCAACGTACGTGCAACACCGCAAGCTCAAGTACAAGCAGATCAAGAAAACGTAGATATTCGTCTACACCGTATTATCTATAACGCAATCGACGAAATCGAGACAGCGATGAAAGGGATGCTTGACCCTGAGTACGAAGAAAAAATCACAGGACAAGTTCAAATCCGTGAAACATTTACAGTTTCTAAAGTTGGTACAATCGGTGGTGGGTTCGTTATTGACGGAGTCATCAAACGTAGCAGTCAAGTCCGCGTTATTCGTGATAACATTGTTATCTACGATGGCGAATTGGCAAGCTTGAAACGCTTCAAAGATGACGTTCGTGAAGTTAAGAACGGTTTTGAATGTGGTTTGATGGTTGAAAACTATAATGATATCCGCGTTGACGATGTGATTGAAGCATATGAAATGGTTGAAATCGTTAGAAAATAATCCGTTTTGTATAGGAGTGAATAAACATGGCTAACTACAGAGCTGGAAGAATTAAACAAGAAATTCTTCGCGAAGTGAATGACATTTTAAATAAAAATGTTAAAGACCCACGTGTCCAAGATGTTACATTAACGGACGCAGAAGTTACTGGAGATTTACAAATTGCAACGTTGTACTACAGTACATTAAGTGATTTAGCCAGTGAACGTCAAAAAGTGCAACAAGGTTTGGAAAAAGCGACAGGGATTGTTCGTAAAGAATTGGGCTCACGCTTATCCGTATACCGCACACCTGAAATCATTTTCAAACGTGATGAATCAATCGATTACGGTAACCGTATCGAAGAATTAATCCGGAAAATGAAAGAAGAAGAACTAGACTAAACATCTAAATATCAAATGGTTCACATCGTCCCAACTGGGATTGTGTGAACCATTTTTTTCGTGCCGGATATGCTAAAATATAAGATAGAGACAACGAGATGAAGGAGGTTGGTATATGTGAGTCTACAATTTATAATTGGTCCCCAAACTGCAAATAAACGAGACGCTTATATTACAGATATCAAAAATACAATGGAACAAAAGCCAAATGCCAAGTTTTTTATTATTGTTCCCGAACATGCCAAATTCGAAGGTGAAACAACCATACTAAACGACTTATGGCAGCGAGAAAAAAATCCAAATCAGACTTTCATGGGTTCGATTAATCTGCAAGTATTCAGTTTTAGCCGGTTGGCTTGGTACTTCTTGAAAGATAAGCAAATCTATCAGCATAAGCAACTGAGTGATGCGGGAATGGCGATGCTTCTGCGGAAGATACTTTTAGACAATCGCGAAGAACTCATTCTATTTCGTAAAGAAGTTGATAAAAAAGGATTTATTGAGCAGCTAATTACATTATTCAAAGAATTTTCTTCAGGCAATATCAGTGCCGAAGATTTACAACAGACCCTGGAAAGTAAGGATACCTCGGTTAAGTTCTTTGATCAAAAGACCAAAATTTCCGAGTTGACGCTTTTGTATCAGATTTTTATTAAAGAGATGGATAAGAATAATTACATTCGACCCGAAACAATCCAAGAAGAAATGATTAAAGAAATCTACCAGAATGATTTGACGGATACGTATATTTACATTGATGGCTATTATCATTTCTCAGCACGTGAGAAAGAACTGATCGGGGCCTTTTTAGAAAAGGCTGAAAAGGTTAGCATTGTTATGGATTTAGATAAAGGTTATCCCGATGCACCACCTGAAATGCACCAACTATTTTATATTGCCGGTAGAACATATCATGAGTTATATCAATTCGCACGAAGAAATAACGTGAAAATAGCAATCGATAAAATTGTCACAGCTACTGATGATGGCTACCATACAAATATGGTGGAATTAGACCGCTATTGGGTTGCGACGACATCTGGAGCGAGAAATAATCGCTTTGAAGTACCAACCGGGAGCCAGATGGAGAAAACGATTGAGGTGTGGTCGTGTGATAACATGCAGACAGAGATATTCCATATTGGTAATAAAATCAATCAGCTTGTTAAAAACGAAGGTTATCGTTACAAAGACTTTATTATTTTGGCGCGAAGAGTAGAAGATTATGAGACAATTCTAAAGCCTTTATTTAATCGTGCCGAGTTACCAGTATTCTACGACAAAGCTGAAGAGATGCGGCATCACCCGTTTACCGATTTCATTGATACGTTATTCCGTATCCGAATGAACTATTGGCGCTATTCTGATATCATGCGTTTGTTACGGACTGAGCTGATTCTGCCCCAGAACACAGAAGAATCGGTTACAGTATTCAGAGACACCGTTGATAAAACAGAAAATATTTTGTTGGCGTATGGTTTTGAAGGGAATGCCTGGTTCGGCAAAGACGACTGGAAAGCCCACGTTTTTGAAGAGGACGAAGGAAGAGTAACCGTCGATACAGTTGATCCATTTAAAGAAGCAAATGAAATTAAGTATTTCTTACAAGGCGCTTTATTACCCCTCTATAAAAAAGTAGCTACTGTCAAGACGGGAAGGGAAGCAGCGACATTACTGTATTCCTTTTTAGTGGAGCAAGGTGTAGACAAGCAACTTATTCGTTGGCGAGATGAAGCTATTGAATCCGATAATCTGGAAAAGGCGCGCCAACAGGAACAGCTGTGGCAAATGTTTAATACAATTCTAGATGAATATGTTGAGACACTGGGTGACTTGCCATTTAACGAGGAAATGTTCCATGATATTTTGATGACCGGGTTCGAAAATGCCACCTACAGTATCGTGCCGCCAACACTTGACGAAGTGATTTTTTCGAGTATCGAAGGGGCGCGGTTCCAACCGAATAAAATTGTCTTTATCATCGGTGCGACGCAGGATAACTTACCGCGTGCGTACGAAAATAAATCGCTACTGACTGAAGAAGAACGCGAATTAATCCAAGTTAATTTGGGCGATCAAGTAAACAAGCACTTGAATTTATCTATTTCAGAATCGACTTCACGGGAACCCTACATTGCTTATCAAGCTTTCTTGGCAGGAACAGATCGGTTGTACGTTACCTATCCGTTAAGTATTGACGGTAACAAGCGTATTTCCAAGTTATCGCCGTATGTGGCACGCATTGCCTCAGAAATGGCGGTACCGATTCAACATCGTGCCGCGAATGTGACGGAGGCACACCACCCGATTAACTTTGTTGGGACCAAAGGCCAAAATATCGGCCAATTGGTGCAACTCTTAAGAGAGCAGTTCGGAAGTAAAACTAAAATGCCTTTATTGTGGCGCTATATCTTGTCTTATTTGTATAAAGATCCAAGTGTGACCGCGCACATGACTTATGTCTTTAGCAGTCTGAAGCATAAGAATATTCCGGCACAACTGACACCTGAAATTGCGGAAGCATTATATGGGAAGAATTTGTACCTGTCTGTTTCTCAGTTAGAAAGCTACTATTTGGATTCTTACAGTCATTTCCTGAAGTATGGACTGAAATTAAAAGAACGCCAAAAATACGAACTGAATAATGCCGGTACCGGTGAATTCTATCATGAAGCACTCGAATACGTCGTCAAAGAAATACGCGGAGCAGAAGCGCTAAATGAAAAAGAAATCGCGCATCTGACAACAAATATATTAGAGAAATTATTTGGTTCTTATAAGTATGAAATCTTGTCCAGTTCGAATCGCATGTTATTTGTTCGCGAGCAGTTATCCGACACGATTCAACGGATGTCAACTGTTATCAGTAAGCAAAGAAAACAAACAACAATTGAAAACATTCAGACTGAAGCGGTTTTCGGCGTTTCCAGCGGCGAGAAGATGCTCCAAGGGATTCAATTCCCCTTAAAAGGCGGACGCTCCATCAATATCCGCGGTAAAATAGACCGGATTGATCGCATCGCGACAGCGGATAAGCAATTTCTCTCGATTCTGGACTACAAATCAAGTAAGCATAGCTTCGATTTCTCGGAAGCATATTATGGATTGGCCATGCAAATGATTACCTATCTAGACGTCGCAATGATTAATGCGACACAGTTAGTGCAAGCCGACGCAAACCCAGCAGGCGCGTTTTATTTACATGTCCAAAATCCTTTCTTAAAAGTACTAAACAAACCAAACGAAGAGGAACTGACAGAAGCTTTATTGGCTAATAGTAAGCTAAAAGGCCTCCTGGTTGCTGACAAAGAAATCACAGAACAAATGGATCCAAACGTAGAAGCCGGAGAAAGTTCTTTAGTATTACCATTCAAGTACAAGAAAGATGGACAATTCGGCAAAATCGCCGATTTAGTCGCTCCAGATGAATTGGATTTATTGATTCTTAACAA
>LFRM01199617.1_pt1 | contig 15341 bp, 13 predicted proteins | sample 618341 | NCBI WGS metagenome assembly LFRM01 (sample SAMN03654438, study PRJNA283298) | anaerobic digester metagenome | isolation source: pool of bioreactors CSTR01a, CSTR02a, and CSTR03a thermophilic anaerobic... | place: Denmark: Kgs. Lyngby | collected 2014-05-21 | reverse complement strand
GAGTTTGCAAGAGATAAAGCAATATTCTTAGAGTTTATGCGAAAAGAGTTTTTGAGAAATAGTGATGAGCTTGATTGGAAAGATGATAGCCAAGATAAGTTTTCGCTAGATTTCGATTATTGTGACAATGAGATGGTGGTAGATTGGTGTTGGTCAGTGAAAAAGGGTGGTTTCTATACAGCAGATAAAAATTGGTTATATGAGTTTACAAATGAACACGAAGATGAAATCAAGAAATATTATTTTGAAGTAAAGGAGAATGAAGATGACTAAAATAGAGGTACAACAAATTGTTTATGAAATGTTAAAGAATATGCTGAGCGGTCTTAAAGGGGATAAAGGAGATCCTGGGGTATGTAAGTGCGTAGATGCTGAGGGTGATAAGCTTTATAATAATCAAGAGGTTTATGAGCTTGGTTACAAAGAAGGCCGATTACAAGGTCTTGAAGTAAACACTGAAGACTCATTTTGTGAAGGTCATTATGAAGGTTATAATAAAGGATGGCTGGCCGCTTTTGATGAGGTAACTGATGATTATTGGCATGACATGATCTGGCATGATGAGCCTGAAGAAGATGAAGAAGATACTATTATAACTTTTGAAGAATTTTTATTAGAAATAATAATGGAGGATTGGGATTAATGGAGTTATTAGTTATCACAGTTACTGTTACAATCAAAGATGAGAAGTTTCCAGAGGTTCACCCAATTCATCGTCACGATGTATATGGAATTACTGACAGTGATGAAATTGCTGGTGATATGTTGAGGGCGGCAATCGCAAATGCGGGATTTAGAACCTCACAGTTTGACACAAGAATTAGAATGAAGCATCCAACATGTATATACACAACAAAAAAACACATCAGAGATATCGTAGAAGAGTATGAATGGTTGGTAGAGAGAATAACGGTGAACCAATATGAAAAAATTTAAGAGTGACAGGATTCCAGACGAGTTAGATCCACTAATATACGATTTCTATTTTTTTCAACGTAAGGCAGGTATTGGCTGGCATGATATAGCAACTGCCTTTAATGATATATACAAGACAAGTTATGCTGAATCCAGTTTGAGAAACCGCTTTCAGAGTTTTGAGCCTGAAGTAGAAGAGAATAAACCAGGTAAGACAGTTGAAATCAATGAAGATGGCTCAGTTAAGATCTTTGATATCATGGCTTTAACCAGTGATAAGCAGAAAACACCTGAATATGTGATGGAGTCCCAAGGATTCCCACCTACAGAGTGGACAATGACTAAATTTACTATGGGAGAATGGGGAAAACAAGAGCTTCCACTGTTCTCAGTTAGAATTGAACTTAAACCTAAAGATAAAAGTAAACTTACGATAGATGATATCAAGAAAGTTAATGAAAATTACAAGTATATTCACAAGCCAGTGATTATTCCTTATAAGGATCACAATGATAATCGTGGAAAAGGCTTAGAAGTAGCTCTTCCAGACATTCATGTTGGTTCAGATTCAGCTAATGTTGAGCTTATTAAGGAAAGAATCACAGAAATAGAAGAATTTGCCCTTCAAACAAATGTGGAAAAGATCTATTTAACGTTTCTAGGTGACATACTCCACGTAGATAACACTAATGAGACCACAATTAAAGGAACTCAGCTTAAAACAGAGGGTACAGCGATTGATATGTATCTAGAAGCTAAGGATTTGTTAAATTATATTGTGGCTGAGCTGGCCGAATTTCAATTAGAGGTGTTTTGGGTGGCAGGAAATCATAGTGAGGCTCTAGAATTTGCCTTATTTGACTCTTTAAAAGATACTTGGGAGGATCATGAGCACATTAAGTTCAGTGTTGGCAAGGAACTACGTAAAAGATTTCTATATGGTAACACTTTAGTTGGTTTAACACATGGGCATATGCCTAAAAAGAACTTATTTGGTTGGTTGGCCAGTGATTTTCCTGATGATTGGGGTAAAGCTAAGTATAGAGAATTGCATTATGGACACTCACACATGGAAAAAGTTGATGAAGTTGGTGGAGTGACTAACAGAATGATCACAACTACCTCAAGTGCCGATGATTATGAGTACCGTATGGGCTATTTAGAGGGAAGAACTGTTATTCAATGCTTTGTTTATGACAAGGTTAGGGGATTATCCCAAATAAGATACTTTTAGTGGGACAACTTGACAGTTTTAGGTGTATGTGGTATAATAATTACGTGTAATCTTGTTAGATTATCACATCCTCCGAAGAGCTGCCCAACTAGCAGCTTTTTTTTTGTTGCATTATATTGAATAATGTGTTATAATAGAGGGTGAGTATAGGAGGATCATATGGCAAAGAAAAAAGATAATGAATTAATTAGAAAATTAAAGGCGGATCCCGAGCTTAAAAATGATCCTAATCGTAGGATGTTGTTTTTATCATTAGCTGAGGTGTACACAGATAACTTAGAGCAAAACTTAAATTTAAACTCTATGGACTTAGCAGGCGTATATGAAGAAATGGGTATTGGTATGGATGACTGGCGAGAATACTTATTCTTTCCAATCGTTAAAACCTATATAGATAATTTTAAAACAGAAAAAATGCTTACAGCCGCTGATAGTGCCATAATGGCAGGTAATCCTCAGCATGCACTGCGTGTTAAGGAAGAGATAAGAAAACAAACTGGGGAAGAAGATAGATCCAACTTTGTTATATTCTTTTTACCTGACATAGCAGGGGAGGGTAAAGATGGAGTCCAAGAAGTCACAGCTAACCCAGAAACCTAAGTTTCTAGGCTTTGATAGAGACAGGGCTAGGAGTTATGAGTGCCCTTTTTGTGGGGATACCACTAAAGTAAACTCAGGAGTTTTCTATGGGATCTGTCCTACGTGTAAAGTAGTTATAATTGATTATGAACCGCAGCCTCACCAGGTTGCTTTTCACTCAAGTCCAGCTAAGTATCGTATGAACTTAGGGGGATATGGTTCAGGTAAGACAACAATGAACTGCGCAGAGGTTGCCAGGCACGTATATACAACGCCAAATGGCCAAACACTAATCACAGCCCCTAAGCTTCAGCTAGTTAGGGATGCTGTACTGCCAGAGTTGATGAAGTTTTTTCCAGACCATGTGTTTGAGAGTATTAGAATGAGTCCAAATATAGAATATACCTTCACTAATGGCCATAAGATTGTTATTTATGCCAGTAATGATGAAGGTAATCTAAGATCATTAAACTTGTCAATGTGGTATATGGAGGAGTCATCTGAAATTGACTTATCTATCTTTATCCAGCTTAGAACACGTTTACGTAGAGCTTCATCTTTAGTATTTGATAGTGTAACAGGTTATCCAATAGAAGACCACACAAAAGGTATAATTGCTTCTAACCCTGAGTCAGGATGGCTGGTCGATGACTTCTTACTGATCTCAGATAAGATATATGCCTCAGAATCAGTAGATATAGAGCCATATAAGGCCTTACAAAGAGCCTCGGAAGTTGATTACCACAGCTTTTTATCATCATCTAGAGATAATAGATACCTACCGCCCACCTTTGTTAATGATATAGCGGTAGGAAGAACCCAATCATGGATCAATAAGTACATTGATTGTAGTATTGAGTCCAGAGAAGGGGCAGTTTATCCCGAATATCATGAGTCTATTATTGATGACTTCCCAATTCCTATGAGTTGGCAGCGTCTTTTTGGCTTTGACTTTGGGATTAGGGATGAAACAGCCATGATAGCAGCCGCTATAAATCCATTAACAGCTGAAATTGTATTGTATAAGGAATATTACGTAGCTGATAAGCCTGTTTCTTATCATGCAGACCAAATTAATGAAACCATGATGAAAACAAATGGGATTAGGCATAAGTTGTATCTAGGAATCCAAGCCGATCCAGCAATAAGGCAGCGAAGTCAGCAAACAGGTGATACCTACCAGGCTTATTTCTTTAAAAGAAGCGGATTATGGTTAGAGCCAGCAAATAATGATATTCTAGCTGGAATCACTAAGGTCAAAGACTATATGTACCTAGGAAAGCTTAAAATATTTAAGAGTTTAATTAATTTAAAGAAAGAAGCACAAGAATATGTGTTTAAAGAAGATGTTGAAGGTAAAGTTAAGCCTATAGATAAGCGAAATCACTTATTAGATAGCATGCGATACCTGATAAGTCCATTACCTGACAATCCTGAAGATTTTTTAACAGAGATTCAGATGGTAGACTTGGGATTTGACTATGAAGAGTATGATCCTAATATGGAACCAGTAGAAATTATTGGTAACAAGGTATTTGAGAAGGAAGGAAACACTGGAGTAGTGTTGGGGAGAAATGTAAATGGAAGATTCTAATTTAATGATGGAAATGTTGAGAGGTATGCTTGAGAAAATCGACTCACTCCAGGACAGGGTAACCAAGCTAGAAGAAATAGCTGAAGAAACCAGTGCTGGTGTGTACTATGACCACCTCGATAAAACTTATGTTGACTATATAGATACAAAAATAGTAGAAAAAAGAAGAGGTGACAAGTAATGGACAATGAAAAGGACTTAGTGTTGACTGATAGTGAAATAATTCACAAAGATCAGGAGACATCCAAAGGACTCAACCTAGAAACCTTGCGTAAAAAAGCTAAAAGGATTGTAGACAGAAAAAAGAAAGCTGAATATGCTTCCGTAGGCAGAGAGACAAGAGCTAGAAACAATATGGCCTTATATGAGGGCAAACAATTCTCAGGTGATGGGATTAGAGGCACTAGCCCATGGGTAGTTAAAATGAGAACACCATATGCTGCGGTAGCGATTGACACAAGGGTATCATCCTTGATAGCCAGTGATTATATTGGTGAGCTTTTTCCAATCTCAAAAGATGACGAAGAAGATATTTTAGGTTTAAATACAATTATAAGTCAGGAATTTAATCGGGGTAATGTTAATCGTAAGATCAATAATGCTATTGCTACATCTGCTGTTGTAGGTGAAGGTTATCTTCATGTGCGTTGGAGTACTAAAGATGTCAAGCGTAAGTTTAATGATAAACGAAAAGGTTATATGGATATCTATGAAATTGAAAATACAACTTCAGTATTAATAGATCCTGAAGCAACCAATTTAAAAGATGGTCGTTGGGTTATTGTGAAAAAATTGATTAGTAAGCATGATATTAAAACACTCTACCCAGAATTTTATAAAGATTGGATTGTGGCTGCTGAGGCTGCTAATCGCCAAGAGGTTGGGGATATTTATCAAAGAGATACATCTAACCCAAACTTTGGTAAGTTAGATATGGCAGATATGTCTACTCACTATGAAAAAACATCAAATGATAAAATTAAGCAAAGTATACTTATTAATGATTATTTAGTTGATACACAAGACCTAGCCTTAAGAGATTTTCCAATTATTCAAATGCGATGGAAAAAAGAAGCTGCTAGTCCTTATGGTATTTCACTAATGGATGATATTGGGGATTTACAAAGAGCAATCAATGCGATTGAAACCGCAATCACTAACGTATCAGTTACCTATGCTGTGCCGTCATATGCACTACGTAAAGGATCAGGAGTTAATCCTACAGTCTTTGCAACTGCTATAGGTGTTCCTGGGGCAGTTATTTCTGTTAATGGGGATATTGATGATGCCATCAAACCACTACCTTTCCCAAAACTAGACCAGTCAATTTTAGCATCTAAAGATGACTTTATGGCTGCCATAGATAGAATTTCAGGAGTAACTAATCCATTCTTAGGTACAGTTGGTACTGCAGGTAATACAGCTGAAGGTACACACTCTACGATTGAGCGTGCCAAGATTATTGAAAAAATAGTGCTATCAAACATTGAACAATTTGTAGAAGACTTGACGGAAGTAATGATTCAATATGTAACTGTTATGTATAGTGGCGTCAAATTGGAGCAAATGGTTAGAGGCTCACAGAATGAAATGGTAGCACAAGAGATTGAACTTTCAGACAACGTAGTTAAAAAAGGTTACAACTTCTATATTAATTTAAGTGCTAGAACCTCTTACTCTAAAGAAAGAGACTTAAACAAATTAGATTTAATGTGGCAACAACAAAACCAATATGATGATGCTTATAAGATAATCACTCAAAAGGATTTAATAATGGCTCATGATATGGAGAATAAAGAAATTTATGCTGATAGATTTGAGAACATGAAGAAATTAGCAAGTGATGAAACTGCACAGTTAATTAATGACATCGTTTTAAGAGCTGCTGAATTACAGGTAGATCCAGGGTTAGTTACTAAAGCAATTAGTGAGCTAGTACTAATGAAACAAGAAACACCAGCTTTAGACCAGTTAACAATGGCTATGCAAGAATTAGAAGCACAACAAATGCAAATGAAACAAGAAGGCATCCAGGATGTTATGGATTTTGCAGGTGAGTTAGATATTGAGCAAGAAGTAATTGATGGGGCAATCTCTGGTGCTACAGGTGAATTGGGTGGTGGAGAAGGTATGGATCCAGGAATGATGATGTAATTTGACAAAGTGTGTTTAATGTAGTATAATGAAGTATGAATAGAAATAGTTCGTAGCCAAGAACGTTATCTTGAGTAAACTCTAACCATGAATGAGTATAAAGACATGAGACAAAGGAGAATGATGATAATGGATGTAAATGGAACAGTAACAGACAAGTATGCTGATATTGATACTGAATTAGAAGCAGAATTTGATGCAGAACTTGAAGTTGAGAATGAAGAGGCACTAGATGCCCAACCAGAAGGTCAAGAACAAGAAGACACAGACGAGGAACCTATTGTTGAAGAACCAGTAGATACTCCTGCCAACAGGGCTTATGCTGAGCAAAGAATTAGAATTAAAGAACTTGAAGCAGCCCAAGCTAAAAAAGACCATATTATAGAAATGGTTTTAAAGGGCTCAGGGATGGAAGATGAGGAACAATTCCTTAAAGCCTTAGAGCAAGCAGCTAAAATTCAAGAACAACAAGAACTAGGTGTAGATGACAGAGGTTATCAAGCCCTAGAGCAAGAACGTCAGGAAAAAGCTAAGTACAAACAACAACTTTATGAACGAGAAAACCAATTAGCAGATAGAAATTTATTTGATTTTAACAACACATTAGATAAGTATACAGCTGATTATGGATTCTCACGTGATGAAATGTTTGAGGCAATGGCTGCTGATGGAATTACTGTGGATATTATTAGAGGATCAACAAATCACGATAGATTAATTAAAGGATCTATGTTAGATAAAATTGCTGAGGCTAGAGCCCAACAAATTATTAGCAAAGAAGATAGTCGTGGTAAAGTAGATACAACTAAACACACAGGTGCTGTGGCAGGCGAATTATCATTTGAAGAACAACAACAAGAACTCCTTGATGCAGATATAGCTGAGTATATTAAAAATAAAGCATATTAGCCAAACTATCAAAAAAAAGGGAGAGATAACAAATGGCTGAATTAAGACAACACTTACGAGATTCCCAACGTAATGGATTAAAAACCGAAACGTATTGGGCACAACGTTTAATGAGAATTATAGCGTTAGAAGAAAAAGAAATGCCTTTCATCGGTTTAGGAGATACAGTAACTGTACCTAAACGACAAGGTAATACTAAATATACATTAAAAAGATACTTGAAATTACCAGTAGATATTGCTAAAGCATTATTGGTAGAAGGTATTCCACCAAAATTCATGAAAATGGAAGGTACTAAAGTAACTGGTGAAGTTTTCCAATATGGAGCAATCATCGGATTTACAGACGTGGAAGATGCAGTTCACTTTGATAACTTGAAAGAAGTTTATCAACCAGAACTAGCTAGACATGCAAATGAATTAAGAGAAAGAATTGTACTTGAAACTTTAGATGCAGAAGCATCAGAGTGGAACGTTACAGGGGTCTTAACACTACAAGAATTACGTAAAGCTGCTCTTACTATGAGAGTTAACCTACGTAGAGGGCATAAAGCTGGCGGAGGAAAAACTGTTACAGTTGTCCCACCACAAGTTATGCAAGACTTACTGGATGATCCAAAACTATTAACTCATATGTTACAAACAGGACAAGAAAATGCTCCTATTAAAAACGCAACATTAAGAGGATATGTAGTTTATGACTTAGCAATTCAAGAATCAATGTTACTTGCTGATTACGCAGACTACGATACAGACAAATTTGTATCATACATGATGGGCGAAGATCCATACAAAGTAATCACAATGGGAGACTTAACTTGGCATGAAGTTGGATTTACAGCAACACATGGCGACCCATTAGCACAGAATAGCTCAATCGGATATAAATTCTGGATTGGTGCTAAAGTTATTGACCCAGTTGCAATCATTAAGATTACATCAGATGGCGTAACTTATAAAGACATTGAAAAAGGTAAAGACATCGCATTAGACGATCCATTCTATAAAGATGCAAACCAAACACAAGTCGGAGATATGAAATTATTAGTTAATGTTATTAAAGGTATCAATTTTGTAACTACTGCTGAAGGTGCTGTAGGTACAGTTAATGCAGGCGTTAAATTTACTACAGCAGCTGAAAAACAAACATTAGTAGATGCTATCGCAGTAGCTCAAGGCATCATTGATGCAGGAACAGCTTTGGATACAGTCGTAGATGCAGCTGTAATTACATTAGAAGCAGCTATTTCAACTTACGAAGGTAAAATTAAAACAGGAACTAAAGTATAATATTGATTTTCATAGGGGGAACAACTCTCCCCCTACTTAAATAATAGGAGGAGAATTATGACAGATAAAAGAATAGCAGTTGATGCAAAACATGCACAGCAAGATATTAAAGCACTGGTAGATAAAGATATCAAAGAGGGCAATATTACCCCTCTAACATATTCAGCTGGATTAGCTGGTATGCTCGGAGATATTTATGATTATAGATATAATGGAGTCGCCATCACATTAAGAATTGATGGTAGGCCGAACTATGTGCCTAATTGCTTAGCAGAAATTGTTGACGCTAAAGTTAACAAGATCCTAAACCTACACGCAACGGGTAAGGGACAGATAGATGAATCAGTAGAAATGGCGTAAATTATAAAGGGAGTCTTGGCGGACTCCTTTTTATTTGCTATTATATTCATATTGTGGTATAATAGAGAGTGAGTAAGATGATACAGAGGGAGAGGATTAAATATGCCTAATACAATAACAGTTAAAGAGCTCTATAGAATTTCTGATGCCTTTACAGATGAGCTTCAAGATGTGGTTCAAGGCGTAAATTATGCCAATCAGGCAATAGCAAGAATCAACACAAGAATAGGGCTAGTATTGCCTTTCTTTGCTGGCGACCAAGATCCATATGATGCCCTAAATATTAATTGGCTAAAGACTTTAGTAATTCCTTATATGAATTGGGGGATTAAGATGAATGATGGGTCATTGAATGAGGCCGACAGATATTTAGCTGAGTTTATGCTAGCCTTGGACGATTTTGAGGATGTAGCTATCGGGGGTGAAGCTGATGGTTCAGGTGGCGTAGTTGATGTTGCCTATATTGATCAAAATGCTCTTAAAGGTAAGATTGCCCAGATTGATTTCAGAGCACTAAACAAGAATAGCGATTTTTGGTGGTAAGCTATGTCTAAATATCAACCATACAAAGGTGATCCTGAAAAGAAATTAGTTGTTACAGCTGATGATTTTTCTGGTGGAATAAACTTAATAGACTCAGATGACCTAATGGAAAATGATAACTTCCGTTATGGTTTAAATCTGGATCTAGATAAAGTTGGGGATTTGGATTCACGCAAAGGCTGGGGCGAATCAGGCGGATTAAATGACCTGTTTGCTCTAATTAAAGATAAGCCAGGATTCCCTGTGCTTGGGTTTGATCCACTTAATCAACTAGACGAAGATAGATTACTTACAAGATTAATTTTAAATAATACACCCGATTATGCCGACATTAAATATTTTATCAATAATAAGCCAATTACAGTAGGCTATAGTATAGTTGGGGCAGATAAAGAAGGAACATATACATTTGTTTTAGCTTTGACTAATAAAATCCAGGATCCAACAGCAGAAACAATCGTCTCAGATCCTATCACAGTCACAATAGCAGCTGGGGATACTTCAGGACAATTCTTCATAACACCATTTAGAAATGGGCAGACAGGTATTGATTCTGTTGGTTCAAATGTTTATGCTGCTTTAAAGGTGATTAAGGTATCAGGTGATGAAGGTGACGTAGATTTAACAATTAAATCAGTAGTACAAGGCCAAATCACTACCTTTAGAGATACTGTTACTGAAATGATTTTATTTAAACTATTACATAATCCTACAAATCTTTGGGAACGTATAATTGATGCTGACTCATTATCAGATGTGCAAAAAGCAAGTAGAATCACAACTGAGTTTGGTGCTAAACAGTATTTACAATTTATAATCCTAACAGAGAGGGAAAAGAATATTGCTTACTTCATTGTAAGTATTGAGTTTGACTTTTATTATAATACAGTTAAAGTAGATAAAATCTTTAATGGAGATATTGGCCAAGGTTATGTTAATTACAATAAAGCTGGTCCTTTGTTTAATACTTTAATGGATATACATTATGGATATTCTAGAGATACATTATTTTTCAACAGTGGATCTTTGGATCCTGATGAGCTTAGAATTATGAACGCCTTTAAATTTGAAAATATAGGTAATTCTGCTGTGATTGGTACAGATAAGTTTACATTTGCTCCTACCAAAATAGGTGGGGCAGCTATTACTAACACTTCTTATAAGCCTAGCCCTTTAGAAATACGAAGAGTAGGCTTTAACATACTTGGTAATGAACCATTAACATGGATTGATGATCAAGGTATTGGTTCACAATCAATACAAGGGGTTTATTTAACATCAGAAGATGATATACCAATTAAATTTATACCAATGGGAAAGAAATTCAATATAAATATTATGTTAACAGGTACATTTGAAGAAGATTTTGATATAAAATTCCATGAAATGCGTAATGAAGAAAAAATAGAAATCGCAGCTGAGATAGGAACTAGGGTAAAGACTGCAGGTTTGCATAAAATACCTATAACATTCGTAACACAGCCAAATACAGAGGTAGAATTAGCAATTTCAAATACTGGGGCAACCCAACTTGGTACATATCGTGATTATTATCACATGGGACAAATAGATCCTAGAGCCAGAGGTGTAAAAGGATTAGATATTGCCTTACATGGAATTGTTGAAGTGTGGGATAGATTTGTTTATTTTAAAGGTGATACTTTATGGTATTCAGATGTAGGAAGATTTGACTATGTTCCTAATTTAAATTACATCACACTGCCATTGAGCCGAAGTGATGAAATAACACATATTACATTTTTCAGAAATAACTATATAATTTTTACAAAAGAAAAAATATACAAGATGGTAGGTCACTTTGAGAGTACAGACCTTACTATTGATTTAGTTAATGATACGCTAGGCTGTATAGCCCCTAGCACTGTTCAAATGTTAGATAACCAGTTATACTTTATGTCTAACCAGGGTTTATATGCTTTGAAATCAGAAACATTTAGACAAGATTTAGAGAATGTTAATAAAGTAGATACTAAAATAGGAAATGACATTATTCCTAAGACATCTTACTTATTTTCATACTCAACTGACAATCAATATGTATTATTATTAAATGAAACATACACAAGGGAAAAATTAGGAAACTTCAGGGACGATGTAGTTACTCAAAACAGATATTTCAAAATGCCTGATGTTGTCAGATATTATAATGATGATGAGAGTTTTATCTTTGATAAGTATGAACCTGGATTTTATCCTAAGTTTATAATGAACGCTTCAGGGAGAATCCTTGGATGGCATGGAGATAGGTTCTATGTAAAAGGTAATAGTCATGATGACTTTGGTAATCCTTTCACAATGTATCTGGAAACAGCTGCCACTAACTTTGGGTTTACTTCTCACGAAAAGAAATACAAACAACTTATGCTTAAATTAGGTAGACAAAGTGAAAAAATTAATGTAGAGGTGGGTATGTTTGTGGACGGTAAAGACTTACATGATGACGTAAAGTGGGCCACACACCTAATTGATGAAATAGCCCATGAAAACTCACGATTTAGTGTAAAAAGAATGAGAATACCTTCATTAAAAGGTAAAAATATAGCAGTTACGTTGACTGCCAAGGTAGAAGCTCCAATTTCATTGAAAGCATTAAGCTATACCTTTAAGTTAGGAAAAATGAGAGAATAGGAGGGTTCTATGAATTTAAAATATAAATTAGATCTACAATATTTTGCCACATCAGGAACTAGGACCTTCACGTACCTTACTTATTGGTATATAAAAATTAATTGGGTAAGGTTAAATATTAACAGTGCTAGAACAACATCAGACATTAAAGTTGACGTCTATTGGGGGAGAACTGCAAGTGGTACAAATGAGGGTGGAAGTAGATCAGGGACATTAACTGTCCATGGCAGTAATAGTGCCCTGAGTTATACTACAGCCTTAACTTCATATCAAGAAAAATTGATAGGAACAAGGACCCGTACCGTAGCATATGACAGTAATGGGGATGCTTCTTTCAATATTTCTGCAAGTATACAGATCAATCTTACTTTAAATGGGACTTATTTAGGCACTGTTTCCCCTAGTATGTCCGCAACTCTTGATAATGTTCCGCCTATACCTCCAGAACCAACAAAGTATACAGCTAATTTTAGTTCAAATGGTGGATCTCCAAGTTATAGTAGTCAAACAGTAACATCTGGAGGTACAATTTACAGCCCAGGTGAGCCTACTAGGACAGGATATGTGTTTAATGGGTGGTCACCATCACTTCCTAGATCTATTACAGCTAATACTACATTTACAGCACAGTGGTATGCTAAGAGTTGGTATGCTTATTTTAATGCAGATGGAGGATCACCAACACCATCAACGCAAACTGTTCCACATGGCAGCACAATATCAACACCAGTGGCTCCAGTAAAGTTTGGGTATCTATTTTATTCATGGAGCCCTTCAACCTATACACAAATAATAGGTAATACAACATTTACAGCAATATGGACACCAAAGAAGTATACAGTCACATTTAATAGTAATGGGGGTACTTATGTAAGTAGTCAACAAGTTAATCATAATGAATACCCAACCTACCCTGCTAACCCTACTAAAGTGGGCTTTATATTTCAAGAATGGTCACCTTATTTCTACAGTGAAGTTATTACATATGATAAATCATTTACAGCAATTTGGAAAGAAAATGTCCATGTAGTGACTTATAATACAGCTGGAGGAAATATAATACCAGTACAGGAAGTTAAGCATAATGAATATGCAGTTAATCCTCCAGATCCAACAAGAGTTGGCCATACATTTAATGGTTGGTCACCTGTATTAGGCGGAGCAATTACAGCTCCAACAACTTATACTGCACAATGGGTGCCTATTGATTACACTGTTTCATTTAATAGTGATGGTGCAGGTTATGTACCAACTCAATCAGTGGCTTATGGACAAAAGGCAACTGCCCCAACTGATCCAGCTAAAGATAATTATATATTCTTAGGCTGGTCACCTGACATAGAAACAACAACAATCACAGGTAATCAGGTGTTTAAGGCTTTATGGACATTTAGTGATTTTACAGTAACATTCAATACCATGGGAGGCCTACCAGAGCCAGATGATCAAGTTATTCCTTATCTTAGTAAGGCAATTATGCCTATAGAGCCTATAAAGGAACAATATGTGTTTACAGGATGGCTGCCAAGTTTAGATACAGTAGTTACATCAGCTATTAATTTTGTAGCACAGTGGGCTGATTTATATAACACTGCTAAGTTTAATACTGCAGGAGGATTACCACTAGCTGGTGATCAAATTATCAAGTATGGTGAATTAGTTACACCTCCAGAAATACCAAGTAAGACTGGTTATGCATTTGGGGGATGGGAACCACTAATAACGGACCCTGTTGTTAAAAACACAACCTATAATGTCAGGTGGGTACGAATTATACCACCAATAGAAGTTAAATTTGATACCGAAATCACAATCAACTTAGATAATAATAAGGTAAGCAGTTCTAAGATTTATAAGAGTGAGAGTTATAAGACAAATATTATCTTAGATTTCTCAGACACTGAGACAACAGGAATGAATAAATATGCAAATGTCACAGATACTAATGGTGAACTGTTTGTATATGATCTAGGTATTGGCGATATTGTGGATTTTTGGCTTACAAAGGATATTACACACACCGCAGGCAAGTTTGAGGTTAATCCAATGGCTACATCAGCTGAACAAAAGGCATTATTTCAAACATTTAGATTTGAGATATTGGAAGCCATTGATAATGGCGAAGATATTTAGGAAAAGGAGAAGATAATATGCTAAATATTAAAAATATTAGAATAAACCTAGCAAGTGATGAGGTCAACAATGCTAATATTTACATGGCAGAAAACTATGCTGTTAAAGTAGTTGTAGATTACTTTAATACTGGTACAACTGACAAAGAAAAATATGTAGATATTAAAAATAGCAATGATGATGCTTTTAGATACTTTTTAGGAACTAGTGATGAAGCAGAATTCTGGCTGACCAGCGAGATTACACATAGTGAAGGTATATTAGAGATAAATCCACTAGCTATGGATGATGTCACAGTTGATGGTGTGGTTAGAAGACAAAATATTGTTTTTCCTACCTACAAATTTAAAGTTAAGCAATCAATCGCTGCTTACGCCGAAGGCGGGCCTAACTACGATGACATAATTAAGCCAATACAGGACCAACTAGGTGCCTTAGATTTGGTAGTTGCGAGCATCTTGACTACATTAAATGATACTCCAGATGGGGTACTTCAAAAACTTATAGATATACAAGTAGAAATTCAGTCATTGATTTCAAAAACTAATAGTTTACAAACAAGTGATATTGAAGATCTAGACTTAATATTATCTAATCTTCAAATACAGCTTGATAACCTACATTTAATTCCAGGCCCTCAAGGTGAGCAGGGCCCACAAGGGTTACCAGGTATAGAAAGTATTGTCCCAGGTCCTCAAGGTATTCAAGGTGAGATTGGCCCTAAAGGTGACAAAGGAGATAAAGGTGACCAGGGGGATCAAGGTGAACAAGGGTTACAAGGCCATCAAGGTGATCAAGGAATTCAAGGGATCCAAGGTGAGCAAGGTGATCAAGGAGTTCAAGGAATTCAAGGTTTTAAGGGAGATAAAGGGGATACTGGTGCGGACAGTATAGTGCCTGGGCCTAAAGGTGACAAAGGTGATAAAGGTGACCAGGGGGATCAAGGTGAACAAGGGTTACAAGGCCATCAAGGTGATCAAGG
>LFRM01072149.1_pt1 | contig 15364 bp, 14 predicted proteins | sample 618341 | NCBI WGS metagenome assembly LFRM01 (sample SAMN03654438, study PRJNA283298) | anaerobic digester metagenome | isolation source: pool of bioreactors CSTR01a, CSTR02a, and CSTR03a thermophilic anaerobic... | place: Denmark: Kgs. Lyngby | collected 2014-05-21 | reverse complement strand
GGCATGAAAGGATGAAGAACAATCACGATGTTCTTCAGCATCGTATATAACGTTGCCTTCGCAGCGTATTGGATTTCTTCATCTTCTGATTGAAGACCCGACTTACTGAGCTCAATATACCAGCTGCAGAAATCATCCCATACAAAGCGCGTTAATGTATTACCAACGAATCCGTATTCATATTTATCCATGTTGCGATTCACCAGTTCAAGTGTTTCATTAAACTTATGAATGATGTAACGATCCACTTGAGTCAACTTAGCTTTTTCAATATCATAGAACTCACCATCGATATGCATGTGCACAAAGCGAGCCGCATTCCAGATCTTATTGATGAAGTTCCATGAGGACTCAACCTTTTCAGGGATGTATCGCATATCTTGACCTGGAGTGGAGTTCGTTGTGAGGAAATAACGCAGTGCATCAACACCGTGTTCTTCAATCACATCCATTGGATCCACACCATTACCCAGTGACTTACTCATTTTAAGACCCTTTTCATCACGAATGAGTCCGTGAATTAAAGCATCCTTGAATGGAGCCGCATCAGTAAAGTAACGAGCTTGGAATGCCATACGCGCAACCCAGAAGAAGATAATGTCATATCCTGTTACAAGGACGTTCGTAGGATAGAATCGTTTAAAGTCGTCTGTCTCTTCTGGCCAACCCATTGTACTGAAGGGCCATAGAGCAGATGAAAACCACGTATCAAGTACATCTTCATCTTGACGCCAGTTTTCAATATCTTCAGGCGCCTCTAAACCAACATAGATTTCCTCAGTTTCCTTATGGAACCATGCAGGAATTCGATGTCCCCACCATAGCTGACGGGAAATACACCAGTCCTCAATGTTCTCTAACCATTGGTTAAAGATATTATCAAAGCGCTCAGGATAGAATGTAATGCCATCCGATTCTTGATGTTTGATAACTTCTTGGGCTAATGGCTTCATCTTCACAAACCATTGTTTGGATAAGTAAGGTTCTACAATAACATCAGTGCGCTCAGAGTGCCCTACTTGGTGCACGTGCGTCTCAATTGAATGGACTTTACCTTGTTCACGGATATACTCAACTAAGGCCTTACGAGCCTCAAATCGCTCCATACCGGCAAACTGATGCGCAAGCTCATTCATTGTTCCATCGGGATTCATACAGTTCGGCATTTCTAAGCCGTATTTCTCACCAATCACAAAGTCATTTGGATCATGGGCAGGAGTACACTTCATAACACCCGTACCAAATTCAATATCAATGTAATCATCTGTGATGATTGGCAGTGATTGTCCGTTAGCAGGGTTTATAGCGTGTTTACCTATAAGATGCGTATAACGCTCATCTTCAGGGTGAACAACCAAGCACACATCCCCAAACATTGTTTCAGGACGTGTTGTTGAAATGAGTAGTGATTCACCTGTCTCTTCAACAGTATAGTCAAAGGTATAGAATTTTCCTTCAACTTCCTTATGAATTACTTCAATGTTTGAAAGTGCAGTTTGCGCTTCAACATCCCAGTTAATAATGCGGTAACCTTGGAATATCAGACCATCATTGTAAAGATCAACGAAAACCTTTGTGACAGAGTCATTCAGTCCTGAATCAAGTGTGAAACGCTCACGTGAGTAATCCAGTGAAAGACCCAGCTTAGACCATTGCTGGCGAATTCGCTTTGCATAGTCGTCTTTCCATTCCCATGATTTCTTCAAGAATTCATCGCGCCCTAAGTCATAGCGAGATACGCCTTCTTCACGAAGTTTTTTCTCAACGACAGCTTGGGTCGCAATTCCCGCATGGTCCATACCTGGTAGGTATAAAGCATCTTTTCCTAATAAACGGTTGTATCGGATTGCGATATCTTGAAGCGTATTATCCCATGCATGTCCTAGGTGAAGTACACCCGTTACGTTTGGTGGTGGTATCACGATTGAATATGGTTCTTTCGTTAAGTCAGTTCCCGCTTTAAAGTATTCCTTTTCAAGCCATGTTTCGTATTTCCCAGACTCAACGTCTAAATGATTATATTTTTGTGCTAGTTCTTTTTTCATTGTATCGCTCCTTTGTTAGTTCGTAAATTGCGGCATCCGCATCACCTTCTGCAGTGAAGGTTCCCAGTGTTTTAACGCCTATTTTTCTGAATCCAAGTCTTATGGCAACAGCCCCTGATGCAGGGTTATCAACATGATGCTTCAATGACATCACTTCAACTCCGTATGTATCGAAGGCAAATTCGAGCATCGCATTACCTGCCTCACTCATGATTCCTTTACCCCAGTAATTACGGTTCAGTGCATAGCCCATTTCAAAGACACCTGGTTTTTCCAGTGGCCAAAAATCGCATGTCCCGATCATTGTGTTTGTTTCTTTATCCACGATGACATAACCTTCTGGTTTGCCTTGCGAAGGACGGGTTAAGAATACGTTCTTAATGACCTCTTGTGTATCTTCTAAGCTTGCGTGTGCTCCAAACAGTGTGTACTTCGCAACGACTGGATCACTTGCATAAGCATACATATCTTTCGCATCGTCTAATTCGATTGCGCGAAGGATTAAGCGTTCTGTTTCTAAAACTGGAACTTTATATTTATCCATGATTTTAATTTCTCCTTGTATTGTGTATAAAAAAAACAATCTTCCTAAAAAACAAAAAGGACGATTGTATCGTGGTACCACCTTAATTTATTATCAAAAATATGATAACCTCATTGACGCATGATAACGCACGTGTTGCGTGATGACTTACTTAAGTTCACTCATCATTCTCCCAAGCGACATTCAGATTCTGAAACGATTGCTTTTCACCCACCAGCAACTCTCTAGACGCTTCAATAACCTTACTAACTTGATCACAGATCTTACGTTAATTATATCAAATAACAAGACTTATTACAATATTTCAATTCGATTGACCCTAAAGTAACAAATGGATATAATTTATAAAGAAAGCGGGTACTTATGAAACGACTCAATGTAATAATTGATAAACCACACCTTATCACCAAAGAAGAATTAAACATCATCTTAGCAAATGACAATCGCATGAAAAACTGGCCGGATAATTTGATTCCGATTAAAGAGAATAGTGAACAACACCAAGATATTGTTAATCATATGAATGCACTCTTGAATCAAGAACTCGATTACTCATCGTTCATTAAGATCCTCGATATTTACATCTTGTTTAAAGAAAGTGGAGCTCTGTAAGATGATTCGTCCATTTGAAACAAAGGATCTCGATGCAATCATGGAAATATGGCTGAACACAAACATCAGCGCACATCATTTCATTGATTCACACTATTGGAAAGATAATTATGACCTCGTAAAAGAACAGCTGCCAACAGCAAACATAAATGTCTATTTAGAAGGCAATGAAATCCTTGGCTTCATCGGGATCAGTGAAAACTTTATCGCAGGACTCTTCGTTAAAGTAGGTGTTCAGTCAAAAGGTATTGGAACACAACTTCTTAACTCTGTAAAACAAAGTGTGAACTCATTGAAGCTTGATGTCTACAAAGAAAACACACAAGCGATTCAGTTCTATTCAAAACATGGATTCAATGTTAGTGATGAAAATGATTTAGAATATGAGATGGTTTGGATACAGCAATGACACCACTTTAAGTGATGTCATTGTTTTTTATCGTTTTAAATCCATGTACTTCGAGTACGTACCTCTTAGGTCATGAATCTCTTCACCTACGAAGGCACTGACTGAAGGAGGAATTTGGAAAAACTTAGAATACAGACTGCCGTCCAATAGAACAACACCCTCATCTGTAATTGCAACATCCCACCCTACGTATCTAATTCCCGCAACTTCAAGAGCGGTCCTTTTACACAGTTCAACTGCGTGGTGGTAAAAAGGTATTTCAAATCCCATGAGTAACTCATTTGTGATGGGGTGAGTCTCATAGATGTTTCCAAGCTTATTAACAAACGGACGAATGATCGTACCGTTTTCGTCTGGAACAGAAAACAATCCACCACGTGAGAAGTTATCACGCGATAAACCGTTTCCTACCTTGAGTGCAGTATTTAATACTTGTACTTCTAAATCCTCATCCACAAACGTAAGAACACGTAAGGTGTTCACACTCGCTGGATAGAGTTTTTCTAATTCAGTATGTTGTACGATAAAGGGTTCAACTAAGAAGTAAGCATCCTTCACAAGGGATTCCCTGAGGGCTGTCTTATCAGTCTCTTCGTCCAATTCAAAGTACTTCACGCCGCGATTATCACCCAATTGTTTTGCGACATACTTATGATTCATTTTAATGAAATCATTAAATCGTGTTTGACCACTTGTTTGTAGGTCTAATACAATTCTTCCAGTATAATCTTCAAGACGCTTTGTGAAGATCATCTTGTCTGTGAATATTTCACGGTTGATTCCGTGATTATATCGAGCATCAATGCGTTGAGCATCACTCATCATTAAGAACTTTCTGCGATCAACTTTTTCTAATTTGTAGAACTCATAGATGCGATATTCTTTATAGGACATATCGTATTTAAATGATGATACAACAATATCAAACATGATGGGTAGAAGCATTTTATTGTTTTTTCGTTTTGTATCAAAAGCAATCTGTAATAACTGTTTTAAGTCAAAACGACTTTTAAGTGTTTTTTTCATATTCTCTCTCTCAAATTAAAAATCAATAATGGAACGGTAACGCGGAACCAATCCGATTTTTTCGCCCGTAAGGCTTGGTTTCATTTGGAATACTCCCGTATTGTAGTTACCTTCAATCAATGCAGGTTTAACTTGTCCAATTGCGACATCCCATCCGACATATTGAATTTCAGGTACCACGCGCGCTGCACGGTCCATAGTTTCTAATAAGATATCAAAGTTCGGTATTTGGAAACCTACGATGGGTGTTCCAGTGATTGGATGATTTGTATAAGCTTTCGCCAACATATCAAAAGCAGGGTATTTAACAACACCATTTTCGTCAAGAATGGTATACATACCACCCGCTCCGAAGTTATCTAAGTGACCACCGTTTCCGATTTTTAAAATAGACTCTAATACATGAACATCTTTACCGTCAAAGAATGTAATGACGCGTAAGGTATTCACACTGTCTGGATATAATTTACTCATGTCTTCGTGTTGAACAAAGAATTCTTCAATTAAGAATTGACGTTGTTCTAAGAGTTTTGCATGGAATGCACTGAAGTCTTTAATGTCTTTAACATCAACGCGCTCAACTCCATCTCCCATCATAGCATCATTTCTTTTTGCCATAACGACTTGGTATTTTTCCATAAATGCTTGAAGCTCTTCAACTGTACTCTCGCGAACATCAATATAATCGCGTCCAATAAAGTCTTTAAATATTTCGTTGAAAACTGTTTTGTCAGCGAATTTATAGCGCTGATCTCTTTGATTGTATTTCATTATAATTTGGTGTGCTTTTCCAGTTGTCATAAATGTTTGTCGTTGTTTATGATTCAAAAGAAAAAACTCGTATTCAAAGTATTCCATATATCCTGCTTGATATCGTAGTGAACAAATCACCATGTCAATAAGAATATATAAACGGGATCGCTTATGTTCTTTACTAATTTCTCCAGCAAGACGCCACATATTTTTATAATCGAGTGCGAATAATCGTTTAAAGTAATACTTAATTTTAGTCATAAATACATCCCTTTCAAAATCCTTTCTATTATATCATGAAATATTTACCATTGGTACCTTAGCAAAAAACTAAGACCTGGATCTTAGTTTTAGCTTAAATATACGTTAATATTTTATTTAGAATTGGTTCACGCGATTCTATCATCGTATGTGAAAATAGAAATACTGGGACACCATAATTACGCTCTGTTTGTAACTGCAGTGACTTCGCTTTTCCTCTTGAAAGCTTATCTGCTTTTGAAAGTACGATTGCGTAATCCATGCCGTAGTGTTGCGCAAATTGCATCATCGATTCATCTTCTTCCGCAATACCGCGGCGAATATCCACAAGAATCAACATAAGACTTGGATGTCTCAGTTCAAAGTATGAATCCATAAGTGTACCATAATTGATTTGTTCTTGCTTCGAACGATTTGCGAAACCATAACCTGGAACGTCCACTAACATCATTTCATCAGTAATATGAAAGAAGTTAATTAAACGTGTTTTCCCTGGTCTTTGTCCGACATAGGCAAGTCGCTTACGATTGCACAAGGCATTGATAAGCGAACTTTTCCCTACGTTGGATTTCCCAACCATTACGATTTCTTTTTGTCCCGTTTCAGGGAATTGTTTGTATGCCGCTGCTGAGATGATGAGTTTCGCATCATTGGCGTGGAAACTCATTGAACTAATGCCTGTTTAATGACTTGATCAATGGTCTCAACTGGAATGAACGTTACTGATTCCTTCACGACATCTGGAATTTCATCCATATCCTTCTCATTGAGTTTAGGAATGAAGATCTTCGAGATTCCAACACGGTGAGCAGCAAGAGATTTCTCTTTCAATCCACCAATTGGAAGTACATTACCACGAAGTGTCATTTCACCTGTCATAGCGACATTAGCGAATACCTTGCGGTTTGTGATTGCTGATATGAGAGCAGTTGTGAATGTTACACCTGCTGAAGGACCGTCTTTTGGAACAGCACCTTCTGGTACGTGAACTTGGACATCATGTTTTTCAAAGAAATCAGAAGCAATTCCCAATTCCTTCGCATGACTCTTAACATAACCAAAGGCAATTTCTGAAGATTCCTTCATAACATCACCCAATTGACCAGTTACGATTAAGCGACCCTTACCATCAAAAGTAGTAACTTCGATAGGAAGTACATCCCCTCCGAATTGCGTAAAGGCAAGCCCAGTAACAACACCCACTTGGTTTTTCTTTTCTTTTTGTCCGTATTCGAAGATTGTATGTCCTAACCATTCTTCAGTTAGTTTATTCGTAATCGTAACGGATTTCTTATCGTCTTTAAGAATCGCAAGAACAGTTTTACGTGCAAGTGAAGCAATAACACGCTCCAACTGACGTACACCCGCTTCACGAGTATAGTGGCGAATGATAAATTGCAGTTGTTTGTCTGCGAGTTTGAATTGTGACTTTTTCAATCCATTGGCTTCCATTTGTTTTGGAATCAAGTGAGCTTTCGCAATTTCAACTTTTTCTTCTTCAGTATAAGAACTGAGTTGAATGACTTCCAAACGGTCACGGAGTGCTTCTGGAATATCTCCAAGATAGTTTGCGGTTGCCACAAACATAACATTGGATAAATCATACGGTTCTTCAAGATAGTTATCTGAGAACATCGTGTTTTGTTCAGGGTCAAGAACCTCAAGCATTGCACTTGAAGGATCTCCCTTGTAGTCTGATGCCATCTTGTCGATTTCATCAATTAAGAATACAGGGTTAACAACTCCCGCTTTTTTCATTCCTTGAATGATACGCCCTGGAAGTGATCCAAGGTATGTACGTCTGTGACCACGAATTTCTGCTTCATCACGAACTCCACCAAACGAAGCCTTCACAAATTCTCTACCGAGAGAATCCGCAATACTCTTCGCAAGGGATGTTTTACCAACACCAGGAGGCCCAACTAATGCAAGAATCGGTGCATTTAGGTTCCCTGTCATATTCTTGACAGCAAGGTATTCCATAATACGATCCTTAACTTTATCAAGACCGAAGTGATCTTCATCAAGTTTTTCACGTACTTCATTTAAGTTTTTATTGTCTTCTGTTTCTTGCCACCACGGTGTTTTCAATAACCAATCAAGGTATGAACGCACGACACCGGATTCACCGGATGCTTGTGGTAACATTTCATAACGAGAAATCTCTTCGAGTGCTTTTTCTCGAACGTGTTTTGGATATGGATTTTCTTCAAGTAATCGTCTGAATTCATCCGTATCTTCACCAACATCCGTTGCATCTCCGAGTTCTTCTCGAATGGCTCTCATTTTTTCACGTAAGTAGTATTCTCTTTGGTTTTCTTCGACGCGATCTTTCACTTTTTCATTGATTGTTGTTTCAATCGATGACAGTGTTGCTTCACGTTGAATTTCTTCAGAGATTGACATAAGTCTCTCATTTACGTCCAGTTCTTCCAAGAACCCTTGTTTTCTCTCAAGATCGAGAGGGAAATATTGAACAATCTGATCCGCAAACTGCGCTGCACTCACACCCATTGTAAGGTGTTGAATCACTTCCGCTGGAAGTGGCATGTTTTGGATTGTAATACTTTCAAGTTCTTTTGTGATCTTTCGAACAAGAACTAATTCCTCGTCAGCATTACCTATCGTATCTTCGACTAGATTGATGCTTCCAAATAACATTTTTGCATCTTCGGATAAGGTAACAATTTCTCCTCGTTGAAGACCCGTGAACGTTACGCGTAGAAAACCTTGTTTACGTTTCACAGATTTAATATGGACTAATGAGCCAAACTCATATAGATCCTCTTCTTGAGGTTCATCAATAAGCACATCGCGCTGACTGACTAAAAATACATTCCCGTTAAAGAATTTCTCGGCCTCATCAATCGCGTTAATGCTCTTATGACGGCCGACTTCGATCATGATTTCCTGGCCAGGGAAAACTATGACTCCCCTTGTGGCTACAACAGGAACACTCATTGGTTTATTTTCGCTCATCATAATCCCTCCTTTAGGATAAAAAAGACGCTTTTCGCGTCTTTAAAAGTTAAGCTTGAGTTGATTGTACCAACTCGACTGCTTTACGCAGTAAGATATCGTATTGAATTGCATCTGGTGAAGCAATTTCTTTAACTTGGTCAACTTCCATACCGTACATTTCTGCGATACGAGCGTATTCCTCATCAATTTCACTGTCTTCAACTTTAAGTTCTTCAACTTCAGCAATTTTTTCTAGAACTAAACGTGAACGGACGCGTTTGCCTGCATCTTCACCCATTTGACCACGAACATCTTCTTCAGATTGTCCTAAGATTTGTGAGTAAAGTTCAAAGTTCATTCCTTGTTGAGCAAGACGTTGGTTGAATTCGTTGAACATTTGGTTCAATTCTTCTTCAATCATTGCTTCTGGAATTTCAACTTTTGCGTTTTCAGCAACGGTACGAACAAGTTCATCGTTCACACGATCTTCTTCAACTTGTTTGCGCTGTGTTTCTAAATCTTTTTTAATTGATGCTTTTAATTCATCTAAAGTTGTTACATCTTCAACTTCTACGAGTTCAACGAAATCATCGTTAAGTTCTGGTAGTTCACGAACCTTAACTTCATGTAATTTTACTTTGAAAATTACTGGTTGTGATTTTAATTCTTCAACGTGATATGTTTCAGGGAATGTAATATCTAAATCTTTTTCTTCGCCTGACTTCATACCGATTAATGCTTCTTCAAATCCTGGGATGAATGAGTTTGAACCGATTTCTAAAGTATAGTTCTCACCTTTTCCACCTTCGAATGCTACATCATCTTTGAAACCTTCAAAGTCGATAATAACAGTATGACCGTTTTCAACAACTGCATCTTCTAATACAGTAAGTTGAGCGTTTTGGTCTTGTAGTTTAACAAGTTCTGCTTCAACATCTTCGTCTGTGACAGTAACGTCTTCAGCCGCGATAGCGATGCCCTTGTATTCTCCAAGTTCAACTTCAGGTTTAACAGTTACGTTAAAAGTAAGTGTCAATTCATCTTCTGTCATTGCTTTGATATCAAGTTGCGGTTGAGCAACTGGTTCAATTTTTTGTTCAATCATTCCTGCAACAAATGCTTCGTTAGCAACATTGTTCATTGCTTCAAGCAATAATTTTTGTGAACCGATTTGTTTTTGAGCTAAATGCTTAGGAGCATGGCCCTTACGGAATCCTTGGATTTCAATATCCTTTGATAAGATCTCTAAAGATTTATCTTGAGCCTTTTTCCAAGCCTCTTTGTTTACTTCAACTTCTAAAACTCCCGTTGAGTTTTCATTTAATGTCCATGTAGATTTCATTCTTTCCTCCTAGTACAATACTATTATAACACAAGATTTAGCACTGTCAATCATTGAGTGCCAAAACTTCATTTACACACCCAAGTAACGCTCTACCTCAGCAATTATGTCACCCGCAACAAACACTCCTTCACCAAGCGGAAACGCCGATAAAGCCATTTGTTCCAACTGAGACACACATAAGATCAGTAGACTGGGATTATGAGATTCCAAACGATGACGCAAGGCCAGTTCACACTGAACGAACGCTTCACTCGCAAAGGGATTCTTCAAATCCGCTGTATTAATTAAATGTTTCTTTGAATCCAGTTCAATTTGAATTTCTAAATTTAAATCCTGTTCCATAAGAAAAAATAACAATTGTTTTTTTATCCAATCAGGAATGATACGATCCATAAACCATCCACTTAAAGAATCCTGTATTGACCGTAAATTCATACGCTCAAGTGACATCAATGCTTTATGCTGGAGTGCTTCATTTCCCTTCAGTGCCAAGCCAATCTCTTCTACATCTTCAAAGAACTGCGAACCAGTGCGCTGATCAACAACGATGGCATCGCGGATCCCTTCAAACTGCGAAAAATAAGGTTCCGGAACATAGGGCATACGTAATTCCTGTGAAACAAGATCAAGAGCTTCTTTTTGCTTTCCACTCTCAATAAGATCATTCAATGTCGCAAGACACGTTTCATAATAGTTATTCATACATATCCTTTCATACCGTACTATTTTAACACACTTTAGGATAAAAAACTTGTCATGATACCACAAAAAAAGTTAGACCCTTAAGCCTAACTCCCCTTATCGGACTAAATCAATATAAATCCCGTTAACCAAGTTCTCAATATCCATCAAATCAACACACGGTGTGTCACCATAGGTTGTGTGGGCAAGAACCCCACTAGCCGTAGAAAACTCAATTAAATCATTCGGAGTATAATCATTTAACAGCGCATAAATAACACCAAGCGCAAAGCCATCACCAGTACCAATGCGATCATAAACCACGACATCATAAACTGAACTTTCATATTTACTGTTCAAATATGCGAAGCCTTGAATCGTATCCTCAGTACTTCGCTTTGTCCCAAAGATTCCTTTGAAATTAAAACGTTCCTTAAATGAGTTCATGAGTTCATCGCCCTCACCATCCATAAAGCGCAATGCATCCCTGGATGTTGCGAAAACATAATCACAATAGGAAAGAATCTCAAGATACCTCTCAAGTGAATCATCTGGATTGTCCCACAAACTTGGTCTATAATTACAATCAAAGAAGACTAACACTTCTCGCTTACGTGCCTCTATCATCAAATTCAAGGCAACACGATACGTATGGTCTTGAATAAGAGAAATACCACAGATATGAATACACGATACTGAATCCAAAAGAGCATCATAATCAATGTTTTGATAATCATGTTTCGCAAATGAAGACTCCGAACGATTCATGTACGTAACATAAGAGCTACGAGCACCAATCCCCTTTTCAAGGAAATACATCCCCATATGATTAGAATCAAACCTCACAAATGAAGTATCAAGACCCAGTTTACGCAAATGAGCATTCGCACTCTTACCAATACGATTATCAGGCAAGCAGGTAAACATGGACGTAGAAACGCCAAGTCGACTAAGACCACCTAAAATGTTGACACCAGTTCCGGTGTATAAGTATTCTAAACTATCCGTTTGATCCATCATTTTATAATCATTAGGCATCAAACGCATCATGACCTCACCAAACGCTAGTACTCTCATACCAGACGCTTCATGATTTCGTAGAGTGTTTTCACATCTTCAATACGCGTATCCTTTGAAACAGGATCAATCACTGAAGAGTACACATGAGGTATTACTTTGGGAACACCTGCATCAAGTGCAATCTGAAGAATTTCTTCAAAGTTCTCTAAGTCAAGACTTCCCGCACGTTCAACCATGAAATCATGGCGAGCACATGCTTCACATACTGCGACAAACTCATCACGCGTACTAAGACCATTCATTGGATAGAATTTAACGGAGTTAGCGCCCATTTCCTTCAACATCACAATCGCTGTATCAATCGGTACTAAAGTTTGTTCAACCTGAGAGCTGAACTCACCCGTTGCCATATTCACATAACCCACTTTTCCTGTTGGACTGAGAAGACTGTTCACATAGGTATCATTTTGACCTAATAAACCACGAGTATATCCCGTTGCTGTACAGACCTGATTAACGTGTTGGGGTTGAACTTCTTTAGCGATGTCCGCCACCATTTTCCACTGTTTTGGATCTCCTGCACCCAGTCCCACTGAAACTGCACCATCAATTTCCTTCATATAACGATTCATATCTTCAACCGCAACATCAACGGATGGATATGTTTTTGATAACAATCCCACAAGGACATGTCCCTGTGCTGCTTCAAAAATATCCTTCGCATTTTCCAATGAATTACCCAATACATTCAAACACACTCTATTGTTTAAAAAACGTTGTTCATGACTCATCTTAAAGTCCCTCCTTGATTGCGACTACAATTTCTTTCATTTCATCATCACTTAAATCTCGTACATCCAGTTCAATGATGCCTTCGTTGGCACGATAATCTCTGGTATAAATCTTCACATCTCCTGATTTCAAGTGATTCACAATCCTAACTGCTTCTTCACTTGAACTGAATGTTAATTCACATCTTAGTATTGGCCTACCCGCACCATCTTGAACATTTCGACTCTTGAGTATTCCTTCGAAACCAGAATGGAATATTTCAAGTCGTTTCTTTTGATCATCTAGAGATACATCTTCGTGCACAAAGTGATTATCAAGCGCTTGAACAAGCCCAAGAATTCCTTCTTTACCCACTTTCATAACGCGACCAATCCCTTTTGATTGATGGCGAAGCTTCGTAATGAAGTCATGCGTTCCAATCACAACACCTGAAGTAGGTCCTTCAAAGGTCTTCGTTCCTGAGTAGATCACCGCATCCGCACCAAGGTGGTGGTAATACGCTACATCGCCCTCAGCTGCCGCATCAACGATGACAGGCAAACCGTGCTTATGACCCAGCTCAATAAACTCCTTTAGATCGGGCATACCTTTTTGAACGGCATGATGTGACTTCACAAAGAGAAGTGCTGCGGTATTCTCATCTATCTTGCTTTCAACATGATCTAAAGAACAAGCATTCGCATACCCTGCTTCGACGACAACCCCGCCTCCCATTTGAATGGGAATTGCAATCGTTGTACCGTAGTCCACATTGTGTCCTTTGGGCATGACGATATTGCGGCGTAAATTATTAGTGTTGTATGGATCAAGCACATGATCGTTCGATATTACACTCGCTACTGCTTGCGCAATCCCTGCTGAAGCACTCGCTACGATACTCGCCGACTCGACGCCGAATAGATTCGCAATATGATTGCCTGATACTTCAATTAACTCTTCCATCAGGAAAAGGTTTTGTGCACCAAACACCATTTTTTCCGCAACTGATTCATCAACCTTCGACCCTCCTAAGATGGTCATTTTACCCGACGCATTAATAATTCTACTTAATTTCATAATACTCCCCCTTTAATAAAACTCCGACTGGAATGAACCCTTTATCTAAATGGACTTGTTTACCTACTGAATCTGTAAGGTCCAAATTTACTTCATCATATTTATAGAATGTGAGATCCGCAAACAAGCCTGTTCGTATTTTTCCGAGCATGGATAAATTCATAATACATGCTGGTGCTTCCGTCACACTTTTGATTATTTTCTCAGGTGAATAGCCAACATACAACAGCTTATTCATTGTGTGAACTAGGCTGTATACAGGCCCCTCTAGGCGGTTACGACTGTAGATGTCAGAACTGATGGTATCACTCAAGAAACCGTCTTTAAACGCCTTCTGAGCAACATCAAAACTGAAACTTTCCTTGCCATGACCAACATCAAAGAATACGCCCCGATTGCGAGCAGAAAGTATCGATGGCAAAATCACATCACTCGAATACATACCATTCTCCTTACCATTAAAGATATGGGTAATGATGTCCCCTTTATCAAGTGTATTCGCAATCAAATCCAAATCAGGTGGCGTTGAGCCTACATGAACCATTAGGGGTAGGTTCAATCGATTCGCGAATGACTTCCCGATTAACAGGGGCTCAATCCCTTGACCCCCGACAACTGAAGCACTCATACGTGCTTTCAATCCAAGGATGAAGTCAGGATAGGTTTCGATTATTTTCTTAATCGAATCAAATTGAATATCCCTTAAATTCGCGAGTTCATTTTGTGTTTTGATGCCTTGATGGGCAATGTTTACTAAGGCATAAACGCGCGTGATATTCGATCGCGTATCATTATAAAATTGTGCCATATCATCCGCACCCGTTGTACCTGCATCCACAACACAAGTAACCCCTGTTTTATAGCCGATTTCTTCTGGATCATCTGAGTACAATTCAAAGTGTTTGAAGGCATGCGTATGCATATCAATCCACCCTGGTGATACGTAAACATTACTTGGTACTTCAATAACCCGGTCGGCTTCAACTTCAAGATTCAGTCCGATTCTTTCAATCAGGCCATCCACAACTAAAATATCAAAGACTTCATCTGTAATGAGTCTTGCATTTCTAATGAGTATTTTCATCCACTCCACCACTGTTTCTATTGTAACATCATAACATTATAATGTTCTTGTGTAAACAAAAATAGAAGCCCCAAAGGACTTCTACACTTCGTACTCTATAATATACGGCGACATCTCTGAATCATAATAGCCATAAGAGATTTCTATAACCCTATCATTGCGATCAAAGGTCTTACGAACACGACACAAAACATGTGTTGCTCTGGTATCTAAAAGCATCTTCAATTTCGCATTCATACGTGCTACTTTAAACGCATCTTGGAAATAGGCAACTTCCATCCCACTATCCGCAAGCCATTTATAAAGAGACTGATTCTCAATGGACTTGATGGTAGCTTTAGGATCAACGATTGGAAAGTAGTGTTCAAAATAAATATAAGGCTTTTGATCCAATTCGTAGGTACGCTCTAAAAGATAGGACTGTTCCCCAAACAACCGTTTCACTTCACCATCATCGGGTGAATCCACGATTCCAAAGAAAATCACTTCTTTCTTAAGATTATGTTTTTCTTCTAAGATCGCTGAAAACGAACGCGCCTTCGAAAGCTTGTTAAATAAACGATCGGAGATGACTTTCGTACCAACGCCACTCTTCTTTTCAACATAACCCTCATTACTAAGGATCTCAATTGCGTTACGAACTGTAATCTTACTTACAGAGAAACGCTCCTCAAGTTCTCGCTCAGTTGGAATATTCGTCCCAACAGGATAAACGCCCTGAAGGATGTCTTCCTTTATCTCATCCGCAACCGTGAGATATAATAAATTTCTCTTA
>LFRM01198811.1_pt1 | contig 15365 bp, 19 predicted proteins | sample 618341 | NCBI WGS metagenome assembly LFRM01 (sample SAMN03654438, study PRJNA283298) | anaerobic digester metagenome | isolation source: pool of bioreactors CSTR01a, CSTR02a, and CSTR03a thermophilic anaerobic... | place: Denmark: Kgs. Lyngby | collected 2014-05-21 | reverse complement strand
ATGTGAATCAGGACCATCAATTCCAATGGCCTGACTTAAAAGAGAAGGACAGAAACCTCAATGGTTTTTGTTATGGTCTGCGAAACCAAGCCACCATATTAGTGGACGGTACGGTTATCCCATGCTGTTTAGACGGTGAGGGCATTATCAGCTTGGGCAATATACATCAGACTAGTTTTTCTGATATTATAGAAAACACACGCGCGAAGGATATTGTAAATGGATTTTCTAAGCATAAAGTGGTAGAAGAACTTTGCCAAAAATGTGGTTATATGAAAAGGTTCTAGTGGGTTACAGACTGCTAATTCATGGTTACACGCTTTAAAAATTCTATGACCGAAGCAGTGATTTCTGATGTAGCACCTTCCCAACTCCAAGAGAAAGTGATAGAATCAGAGAGTTAAAAAGAGAATTAAAAGAACATGATAGAAAACAAGGGAGAAATATAATGGAAATTTTAATGAATTTACTGCTTATGTTAGGTGGAGTAGCTGTATTTATGTTTGGCATGAAGCAGATGAGCTCTGGTTTGGAGCAAAGCGCAGGATCGGGGATACGAAATCTTTTCAAAAAAATCAACAAAAACAGAGTCTTTAATTATGGGACTGGAATCGCGGCTACTGTACTTGTCCAATCTTCTTCAGCTTCTTCTATAATGACAGTAGGACTTGCTCATGCGAATATTGTAACAGTCAAGCAGGGCTCAGGTTTTATCTTAGGCGCAAAAGTAGGCACCACTCTTACAGCATTTATATTTGCCCTTTCAGGTATCAGCAAGGGTGGCTTTAGCATTAGCTCTGTTTTTGCAGCGGTGGCATTTGTCGGTGTCATGATTATTTTTATCACTAGTAACGAATTACTTAATAAAATTGCGCCATTTTTAATCGGGTTTGGAATGCTATTTATCGGGCTGGAAGTGATGGAATTCGCAATCGGTGGGCCAGATTCAACATTTAGCATTCAACTCTCCAAAGTCTTCAAATATGAAATCATGCAAAATCCCATCTTGCTGGTGATATTAGGAATCCTTTTTACAGCCATCATACAGTCATCTACGGCAGCAACAGGTGTTTTTATCGCTTTCCTGGCTACGGGAGTTATCCACAATATAGATCAATCATTCTTCTTAGTAATGGGAGCAAATATAGGAACCTGTAGCGATGGTATTATGGCCTCCCTAACCACGAACGCCAATGGGAAACGAATCGCCTTATTCCATCTAATTACCAGTGTAATTGGCGCAATAGCTTTTATGATTATTCTGATTATTTTTAGAACACCGATTACCGGTATGTTTGAAAGCCTATTCCCAGGAAAACCCCAGTTTAGCTTAGCTACATTTAATTTGATTTATAATACTCTTTACACCTTAGTATTGCTTATATTTATTGATCCGTTAGTAAATTTAGTGACAAATTTGGTGAAAGATAAGGAAAAGAACCTGGAAGAAGTGTCATATATTGATGAGCGTTTCTTGCAAACCCCAGCGATTGCAATTGAACAAGCATTAAAGGAATTGTACGATATGCTGATTCTGGCAAAGAAGAACATTGACCGCTCTTTTGCTTCATTGGTCAATGAAGATATGAGCGAAAGCAAAATAATAGCCGATGCTGAAGATCGTATTGATTTTTTAACAAATAAGCTTACAAGCTTTTTCATTAAAATTTCATCATTTACTAAATTACCTGATGACGAAAAGCTGATTGGAGGATTGCATCATGTAACAAACGATATTGAGCGGCTGGGAGACTATGCGGTACTTATAGTAAAAGAAACCAGCTACATGAAGGAAAATGATGTTAAGTTTTTAAATCAAACCAAAGCTGAGTTTGACCAAATCTACAGAAATATATCAGATATGTTCGATTTAGGGTTTGATGCGTTTACAAAGCGCACAACCAAAAATCTAAAGAAAATTTCAATCCTACAAAAGGATATTAATATACTAATATCCTCCACGCGTGACGAACATGTGGCACGTCTAGGCTCCGGGATGTATCCTGTTGAGGTATCAAATAGCATTTATTCCGTTCTGTTTTCATTGCAAAGAATATCGGATCATATTGTGAACATTGCTTTCTCGATTCGATCCACCACCGGAAGTAAAGCAGAAGCATTCCAAGTCATTGAAAGAGAAAAGAAAAAAACGGAAAGTGCAGATCGGAAGGCTTCTCGAGAATCGAATGTGAAAAAGTGATAAACCTCTATATAATATGGCTTCTAGAGGATAAAAAGATACCGCAGAAAGATACATTGTATCAATCTACGGTATCAGTTTTGGCAAATGACCAAACGATTGATACAATGCACCTATTTTACATCAAATGCACCGCTTTCAGGTGCCGTTTTTTGATGCTTACTGTTTGTAGCATAGCGGACAGAAAGGACTAAAGGGACAAAACCCGACTCCCTATTGAAGCATTATTGCGTAAGGGCATCCATCAGATTCCAAGATTACCCTTGTTTTAACTGGGAGTATTCTTCTTGTTCCACATCAGGTTAACCAAATACCCTAATTGCGGGACAGAATGTATCTCTTTTATTCGTTAACGACAGGAGTCCCATAGCCTTGAGGTGCTGACCGAACTGACCCGAAAGCATATGGAGGAAAACGCATCATTGGCTCGGAATCAGGAAGCCTACCAAGAACGCTATAACGACCTTCTTGCGAGATATACCGCCGCTACCGAGCGGATTACGGAACTCACGGAAATTAAGGAAAAGCGCAAATTACAGCAGACCATTCTCTCAGCTTTTGCTGACACAATGGAAAAACAGGAGCAGACGCTTAACGAGTTCAAGGAGGAGTTTTGGGTGGAACCCGTGGAAAAAGCCATCGTGTTATCAGACCACAGAATGGTGTTCACTTTTATGAATGGTGCAGAAATCGAATCATAACAATTCGATTGAATCAAGGTCGAACTTAATCAGTCCATCATCCCTCATTTTGGCAAGTTCCCGCGATAATGAAGTTCTTTGTACACCGATTTTTTCGGCCAATGCTTTTTTTGTTATACTGAGCTTAATTATATTCCCGTTTTGCTTTTTAAGCTCATAATCAAGGTAGCTCATAATGCTTTCGCGGATTGTCCTGTTCACATAATGTTTTATTCTGTCTCCAAGGATCACCGTATGATCTGATACATATTCAAGATAGCTCCTTAAAAAATCATGATTATCTGAAAGCAACTGAAATAATCGGGTTTTGTTTATCTCCAGAATCACTGTGGGCTGTTTCGTAGTAACGGTCATCGGGTAGTGCGGATTCTTTGAAAACATAAGATTTCCGCCAAGAACATCGCCGTTGAAAAACTCCGCTATTTTCATGAGATTTCCGGATTCATCAATACGTTCTATAACAACTTTCCCCGAAAGAATGATTTCCAGCTTTGAACACACTTCCCCCACGAAATGAACAATATTGTTCTTTCCGTATTCAGTTGTTTTAAAGCTCCCTTCATTCAGAAAAAGTTTAATTTCTTCAGGTTTTATTGATTTGATAAGGTTAACCTGTTTCATTGCCCCCAAATAATATTTCACAAACAATCCTCCCAAAGTGTTACATTGGTAACACCTATTTGGTTATTTTATCACTATAATAAGAACATATCAATAGGAGGAGGGCAAGTATGGATATATTTACAATTGCATTCTGGGTCATAGCGATTGTACTTACTGCTATTTCGCTTATTAAGGACAAAAAGAAAACATTTGCGGCGATGAAAAAATCGAAAGGCATGATGGGGAATATGCTGGGAGAGATTATCGCCATCATCTTCATAATCGGTCTTGTTTTAACTTTTATTCCACCTGAAACCATAAAGTCGGTTTTAGGCTCGACAAACACGTTTGTGTCAACCGTCGTTTCGGCACTTGTTGGGAGCATTACCCTCATACCGGCTTTTGTTGCTTTTCCCTTGGTTGGGTCTTTGGTCGACGTAGGAGCGAGCATCGTTCCGGCAGTCGCTTTTCTGACGACACTCACAATGGTAGGTATTGTCACGTTCCCGCTTGAAAAAAAGGAGTTCGGAACAAAATTTGCGTTGACCAGAAACGTTCTGAGCTTCGGCTTTGCGATTGTAATAGCATTAACCATGGGGGTGACTTTATGAAGGCTGTTGCGATGATTAAAAAGAACAAACTACTTTTCCTCGTAGCGCTTTTATATGCAGTGATATTTATTGTATCACCTGACAAGGCGACGAAGTCCGTTGGGAACAGTGTTTATTATTTAATTGAGATGCTTCAGGTACTGCCAGTTATCTTTCTGCTAACAGTTGTGATTGAAGCTTTGGTTCCCAAAGAAATGATAATGCGCGGTTTCGGTGAAAAATCAGGCTTTAAGGGTAACCTGCTTGCATTATTGCTGGGCAGCATCTCGGCCGGCCCGATTTATGCCGCATTTCCTATCAGTAAGACCTTGCTTGGAAAAGGTGCAAGTATCCCCAATATTGTCATTATTCTAAGTGCTTGGGCAGTCATCAAAGTTCCCATGCTTGCCAATGAAGCAAAGTTCCTTGGTGTGAACTTCATGATGATCAGATGGGTGCTTACGGTTATAGCAATCTTTGTCATGGCTTATATTACAGGCATGCTTGTAAAGAAGAAGGACTTACCGGCAGATTCAGATACAGCAAGAGGGTTGGAAATAAAGGAAGACTATTGCATTGGTTGCGGCCTTTGTGTGAAAATGTTCCCTGAATATTATGTAATGAACAATAACAAAGCCGTAGTCAGAAAAGCACCGGAAGGGAAGGACGCGTTGGAGGCAATTCAGGAATCTGTCGAGAAATGCCCGTCCAAAGCGATTATGTTTAATAAGGGAGATAAAGTATCATGAAATATATAGCCAACGCTATTCGCATACTGTTTCTCGCACTATTTATATTTCTGCTTGCAAACGGGAAAGTCGTGCTGTGGCTTGCCTTGTTTGCGATAAGTTTGATTGCCGCTCTGATTTTCGGCAGGGTTTACTGCGGGTATGTCTGCCCTATGAATACCCTGATGGGTCCCGCCATGTGGCTTTCCAAAAAGTTCAAGCTTCAGACAGCGGATGCGCCCAAGTGGCTGAAAAACGGTTATTTTGCATGGATAACCTTGGGTATCAGCATAGCAATTATGCTTCTGTCAAAAAGACTGTTACACATTGACTTGCCGATTCTGCCGTTCTGGCTGGTTATGTCGATACTTATTACGCTCAGATACAAACCGGCCGTATTCCACAACCTCATCTGTCCATTCGGTGCTCTTCAAAGAACTTTCGGCAGATTCGCAAGGCTGTCGGAAAAGGTTGATAAAGATGCCTGTGTCGGCTGTAAGCTCTGCGAAAAAGCCTGCCCCTCCAATTCAATTGCTGTTTCTTCGGAAGATAATAAGGCCGTGATAAACACCGCATTGTGCCATCAATGCACAAATTGCCGACAGGTTTGTCCCAAGAGTGCTATTCACTACAGCAAATAAAGCATCATATAGCTTGGTTTGTTGTAATTGCAACATACTGAGTATGGCGCTGTATGATATAGTAGTGTAGTAAACTTCACTTGCAATACAACATGTGATAGAACATAGGAGGTATGCGGTTATGGTTGAACAGATTTTCAAACTGTCTGTGGGAAATGAAAAGACTATAGAAAAAGTCATATTTGATGGAAACATTCATTATCTCCACATGGTGTTTAACAAAGACGAAGGATTGCCGGAGCATTTTTCCAACTCAAACGTATACATGACTGTTATTCGTGGGAGGCTCTCTATTAGCCTTAATGAACAGGAAACCCATGAATACGAGGCCGGAACTCTTCTGAAAATCCCGTTTCAAACAAAAATGAATGTTAAAAACCTGCATGATGAAACATTGGAGCTGATCGTGGTAAAGGCACCTGCCCCGAAAGGCTGAGAAAACGAAGGAGGCAAGCGGATGAAAAAATATCGGTGTATTCCCTGCGGATATATCTATGATCCCGCAGTCGGCGACCCTGACGGCGGAATTGCCCCAGGCACGGCATTTGAAGATATCCCCGATGACTGGCAGTGCCCAATCTGCTTTGTTGGTAAAGAAGATTTTGAACTTGTAGAAGAATAAAGGAGGAAAACAAATGAGTATGTTTTGTTATCAATGTCAGGAGACGGCGAAAAACACAGGCTGTACAATAAAAGGTGTTTGTGGAAAGAATGAGGAGGTTGCAAAGCTGCAAGACCTTCTGATCTACACGCTTAAGGGCATCTCGGATATTGTTGTAAAGGGAAAGGTTGATATCAGTAACCTCGATAAGGCCAATTATGATGTTCTACGCTGCCTGTTTATGACAATAACCAACGCGAATTTTGACGATGGTTCGATTGAAAAGCAAATTATGAAAATGATTGCTATTAGGGACGAACTCAGAAAGTCTGTTACCGCTGGGAATTTATGCGACGCCGCATCCTTCACCGTGGATTCCAGAGAGTCCATGCTTGAAAAAGCTGCCGCTGTTGGTGTGCTTTCAACCGTAAACGAGGACGTGCGTTCTCTCCGGGAGATGATCACATATGGTCTTAAGGGCATGGCGGCTTATGCCGAGCATGCAAAGAACATTGGAAAGGAAAATCTGGATATAAACGCCTTTATATATGAAGCGCTGGCGGCAACTCTGGATGATTCCCTTACTGCCGATGATCTGGTTGCGCTGACGCTGAAAACCGGCGAATACGGCGTTAAGGTCATGGCGCTTCTGGACGAGGCCAACACATCCAGATTCGGTAATCCCGAAATCACCGAGGTCAATATTGGTGTCAGAAAGAATCCGGCGATTCTGATTTCCGGCCACGACCTTATCGATCTGGAACAATTGTTGGATCAGACAAAGGGTACCGGTGTGGATGTGTATACCCACAGCGAAATGCTCCCCGCTCATTATTATCCCGCTTTCAAAAAATATGATAATTTCGCGGGCAACTACGGCAACGCCTGGTGGAAGCAGCTTGATGAATTTGTTTCCTTCCATGGTCCCATCCTGTTTACCACCAACTGCATCGTCCCGCCCAGAAGCGAGGAGGTCAGAGGCAGAATTTTTACCACCGGTTCCACCGGCTATCCCGGCTGTAAGCATATTATGGCGGATAAAAACGGCAAAAAAGATTTTTCCGAGATCATCGCGCTTGCCAAAACTCTTCCTGCACCCGATGAAATTGAAACCGGCAGCATTGTCGGCGGCTTTGCGCACAATCAGGTAATTGCCCTAGCCGACAAGGTTGTCGATGCCGTCAAATCCGGAGCGATTAAGAAGTTTTTCGTTATGGCCGGCTGTGACGGACGCATGAAGTCCAGAGAATATTACACTGAGTTTGCAGAAAAGCTACCGAAGGACACCGTTATTCTGACAGCAGGCTGCGCAAAGTATCGCTATAACAAGCTGAAGCTGGGCGATATCGGCGGGATTCCAAGAGTGCTGGACGCCGGTCAGTGCAATGACTCCTATTCATTGGCTGTCATCGCGTTGAAGCTCAAAGAAGTGTTTGGTCTCGATGACATTAACAAACTGCCGATTGTGTATAATATCGCCTGGTACGAGCAGAAGGCCGTTATTGTACTCTTAGCGCTGCTGTCTTTGGGCGTGAAGAACATCCACCTCGGTCCAACACTACCGGGTTTTTTGTCACCTAATGTGGCCAAAGTGCTGGTTGAAAAGTTTGGAATAGCAGGCATCGGTACCGCTGATTCAGATATTGAGTTATTCATGGCTCAATAGGTAAAAATAGTCCCGCCGTTATGGTATAATCATAGTGGCGGTGCTCTATTAATGATGGAGGTCTTTTCTATGAAACTGGGAATTATTATCGAGACAAAAAAATTTGAAAAGTCATGGAACGCGATGCGTTTTGCCGTTACAGCCAAAAAGAACGGGCATGAAGTTAAGGTGTTTCTCATGGGAGAAGCCGTTGAAATAGAGAACCTTCACCACGACAAATTCGACGTGGCCGCTCAGGTAACGGCTTTTCATGAAGTGGGCGGTGAACTTCTCGCTTGCGGAACGTGCCTGAAATCGAGGAACATGGACGGAAGCGACGTCTGCCCGCTATCAACAATGATAGATTGCCTGAAGCTGGTAGATTGGGCAGATAAAACAGTAACATTTTAGAAAAGTAACTAAAAATGTTTTGGGCTTATTTGATTATAGTGACAAATAATGGAATGATTATCCGTTTTAAATTGTTCCGCAAGCTCCTGTATCATTTTATAATGCTCAGTTTTAGCCTCTCTATCCTTTACGTCGGTATATCCGTATTTCATGCCTGCCACCATAAACATTCCGCTTACGGCACCGCATACCTCACGCAGCCTTCCCATACCCGCTCCGAATGAAGATGCTATTTTTAAAGCTGTATCAAAATCAAGATTCAAATCATCGCAGAAAGAAGCGAAAACCGCCTGTGAACAATTATAACCTTGTTTGAACAACTCTTTTGCCCGCTGTGAATGGTCGATCAAAATATCACTCCGTTTCCAATGCCTTACCAAGCATTTCTGAAATGCCGTCAAGCCAGCTGCCGTCGAACAACTCTATCATACCTTTGTCACAGGCAGCGGCAACCTTTTGATCAAAAGGCATTTTTGCAATCATATTAATGTTGTGCTCAGATGCGATTTCTTTGATATGGCTTTCTCCGAACACATTGATTTTTTCACTGCACTTAGGGCATGTGATATAACTCATATTTTCAACCAGACCGAGAATTGGAATATTCATCTTCTCAGCCATTTTAACAGCCTTTGTCACAATCATGGATACAAGCTCCTGCGGTGAAGTGACTATAATAATGCCGTCCACAGGGATTGATTGAAAAACAGTAAGAGGGACATCACCGGTTCCGGGAGGCATATCAATAAACAGAAAATCAACGTCTCCCCAAATGACATCCGTCCAAAACTGCTTGACGGTATTTGCAATGATTGGACCTCTCCATACGACCGGATCGGTATCATTTTCCAGCAGCAGATTGACCGACATAACACCAATGCCTGTTTTGCTCTGCACCGGGAACAATCCCATTTCGCTACCCCCGGCCTTGCCTTTCAACCCAAAAATCTTAGGGATTGACGGGCCGGTTACATCGGCATCCAGAACCGCACTTTTATATCCTGCACGATTCATAAGTACTGCCAGCATGGAAGTAACCAGTGATTTACCTACTCCGCCTTTTCCGCTGACAATACCGATTACTTTTTTAATTGAATTATAATCATGTGTCTTTTCAAGAAAACTTTTCGGATTCTTATCACATCCTTCACATGATTCCTTTGTACATCCGCTGTCTGAACAGGCTTTTTTGATCTCAGACATTACATATCACTCCTTGTGTTTTTTATTTGATAAAGCTGATCGATGAAAAGTCGATATTTCCTTCTTCGTCAACAATAGAAGCGTCGGCATGAACATATTTAACCTTCCCAATAAACATTTCATGCGATCCGGTAACGATGGAATCCACAACAGTACATTCAATATTGACAGAGCAATCCGTGAGAATAGGCGCATTGACTGCTTTACCGTTGGCAAGGCGGACACTCATAGCAGACAATTTATCTTCATCCCGTTTGCTGTGACTGCCCAAATAGTCGAAGGTTTCTTTATATTTTTCATCAACAAGATTGACGACAAAGCAGCCCGATTCCTTAATCATCTGATAAGAATAACGTGATGGAACAATTCCCACCATAACCATAGGGGGAGCATAACTGCAGTTACCGCAATAACCCACTGCAAGCACATTGTTTTCACCGTTTAAGCCTCTGCACGAAACAAGTACACGTGGCATAGGCTGCAAACAGGATTTCATATTCGCCTGTTTTTTCCCTCTGTCATAAGCCAGTTTATCTGCAATAACATTAAATTCCCCCGTAAGACCGGTTATTGCTTCTATTCCTGCATTACACAGCAGTTGTTTTTCTTCTTCACTTATACCGTTACATATGACCGAGGTAACCTTAAAGCCTTTCAAAAACAGCGGTAAAGATTTTGCTCGCGTATTTTCAATATTCTGCCGCATAATAATCCTTCCGTGCTTTTCTTCATAAATCACGAATGTATCACATGCTTCTATGCTTTTAGCTACCTCCGCACCTCTTACAGCTATCGCAAATTTCATTTGACACAACCTCACTTTCAAATATTTAATAGAGTATATTATTTATCTTTATTTAATTCTTTATCGACTGCTTTTAAGGCTTCAGAAACAGAAGCGGTATCGCCAAACACCCCAATCACCGACATATGCTGAGGACACATTCCTGTTATCTCTGTAATATTTACGTTAGAAGCTTTTTCCGCAACATCTCCCGCAACGATGATTTCGGATAACTGTCCTTGTATTAACCCGAGAGAATTTATCTGTCCCTTTTGTAAATTATCTTTAATATGATCATCATTTATCTTCCTTAATAGAATATTTACGACACCTTGGGAAGGACTGTTGATCGTTTTTATTGATACCATATACAATCTCCTGTTCAATATAATAATTTAATCAGTTGTCTTCATGCTTTGAGCTTTTTGTATAATAATCCTCGATTGCCTTTTTAATAGCTGTCGCTCCCAAGACTGAACAGTGCATTTTATTCTCGGGAAGACCGTCTAAAGCAACAGCAATATCCGCATCAGTCAGCTTTAAAGCTTCATCTAACGTTTTTCCCTTTACAAGCTCAGTGGTCATACTACTTGTCGCTATTGCCGCAACACACCCGAACACCAAAAAGCTGATGTCGGAAATAATATTATTTTTCACCTTGATATATATCGTAAGGCTGTCTCCACATGAAGGGTCACCGCAGCTTCCAATCCCATCCGCGTCCGGCATGCTTCCGACATTTCGCGGGCTCATAAAATGCTCAATAACCTTATCTGAAAATGATGCGCAAAACATTTAAGTACTCCCTTCGTAATCTTAAAAAATTTCATTGCTTATGTAAAACAACTTATAATACTTCCGAAAGAGCCAATAACGCGATCCCTATAATCACAATCGCCACAACAATATACTGCTTCCGGTTCAGCCTTTCCTTTAGGAAGATACGTGACAGCAAGACTGAAAACACACTGTATGACGCGATAAGCGGGGCTACGATTATTGCATTTTGAGCCATTGCGAATACATAAAAGAACTGTCCTGCGGTTTCAAAAACAGCCGCAGCGCCCTTATCCTTTTCTTTGAACAGGTTGAATTTCACTTTTTTTATTTTTAAGTATATAAAAGATATTACCGCACAAATCAAAAAAGTAAATTCATATGCCAGCAATGCATCATCTTCCGTGATAAGGGAAAGCTCATCCAGATACACAGCATCCGCGAATGTACCAAGTCCATCAATTATGCAATATAAGATCGGAAAAATTAAAGCGATGAAACTTCTTTGATATTTCTTCTTTTCATGCTCGTCAAATATCAATGTTTGATTTGAAACTCGTTTTTCCAATATTGCAAGTGCAATAATACCTGCAGTTATAATTACTATGGCACTGCTTTCCAGTGTATTTAAGGTGTGGTCAAAAAATATAAAAATAAGAATTGCAGTAACCATTCCCGATGAATTCTGTACCGGTGAGGATATAGATAATTCGATATACCGAAGCCCGATATATCCAACTGTCATCGATAATATATACATAAATGAAACAGGGAAATAGGTGATCAAACGGACAGGCGAAAAGTGGATATTGTTGATTATCATATAGGCGAACGCATGAATGCCCATAACAAGACCAACCATTATAACAGTCTTGATATGACTTGTTTTATCTGTGGGCTCTGCTCCTTTTTTATAAAACAAGTCAGCAAAGGCCCATGAAAAAGTTGTGAGTAGCGCGAATAACAGCCACATGGATATTTTCTCTCTTACATATTATTTTGTGTGTTTATATTTTCGTCTTTGTTTGCGTTGGTAGGGGGAATGAAATCCGGAAATATATCCGGCATTGCAGCCTGTAAAGAAACCAACGCAACCTCAAGCATGGTATCATCCGGTTCTTGAGTTGTGATTCTTTGCATCCAAAGTCCGGGTGCAACTAATATTTTTACAAGCTTGTTATCATGATTACCAGAATACATCAAAAATTCATATCCGAGACTGATGACAATAGGAGCGACAATAATTTTAGTAATTGTACGAAGCCATATACCGGTAAACGGTATGAATGACGAGACAATAATTGATATTATTATTAAAACAAATAGAAAAGAGGTCCCGCATCTGGGGTGAAAGCGTTTAAATGTCTTTGCATTTTCCGGAGTCAATTCTTTACCTGATTCATAACAAAATACACTTTTATGCTCAGCACCATGATACTGAAATACCCGCTTCATATCCGGTATTAAGGATACCAAATAGAGATATAATACAAGAATTACAATCCTTACAAGACCTTCAACAAGAGCTCTGGTCCAACCGAGTTCAATCCATAAATTAATCAAACCTCCTGCTGCCGTAGGCAAGATAATAAACATTACAATTGCTAAAAAGAGAGAGAAAACTGTTGCCAGCCCCATAACAAAATTCAAAAAAGACGAACTGAAATGTTTGTTCATCCACTTTTCAAACCTGCTTTTTTCTTCAATCTCAGCAATACCAAGCATATCAGTAGCTTTAGTTAAAGTACCGTATGATAATATCATCATATCGATAAAATTGATGAAGCCCCTTATCAAAGGTAATTTTAAAACTCTACTGTTTTTCTTCAGGCTCTGAAATTTATATGATTTTACATCAAGTGTTCCGTCAGGCTTGCGTACTGTAATAGCGTAATTATTTTTATGCTTCATCATTACGCCTTCTATAACAGCCTGACCTCCTACGGTATTTAATCTGCTGTTAATAAATTTTTCACTCATTTCAAGCCCCCAGTCCACAGCGTTTACATTGAATTATATAAACGCTGCTAATTTATATAAGCCAATTATTCAATCAAACGTTTCTTCAGCTTCTCTGATAATTCATAACTTTCCCAAGGTACGTTTAAATCCTCTCTTCCCATATGCCCATATGCAGCAAGATCGCAATATATGGGTCTGCGAAGATTAAACTTTTCTATGATAGCTGCAGGGCGAAAATCGAATTCATCCTGTACAGCTTTTGAAATTAATTCTTCTTCTATAGCAGAAGTTCCAAATGTTTCAATTAAAACAGAAACCGGCTTTGCAACACCTATAGCATAGGCAACCTGTACTTCGCATTTATCGGCAAGTCCTGCTGCAACAATATTTTTTGCTACATATCTCGCCGCGTATGAAGCCGAACGATCAACTTTCGTAGGGTCTTTACCTGAAAAAGCTCCTCCGCCATGACGAGAATAGCCACCATATGTATCGACAATTATTTTTCTTCCGGTGAGTCCGCTATCACCGGCAGGACCGCCGACTACAAATCTGCCTGTCGGATTAACATATATTTTTGTATTAGAATCAATATAGTTTTCAGGAATAATTGGAGTAATTACATGTTGTATCACATCGGCTCTTATTTGTTTCAAATCTACGCTTGCACTGTGCTGAGTTGAGATAACGATAGCTTCAACTCTTACGGGTTTACCATCACTGTATTCTACTGTAACTTGTGTTTTACCGTCAGGACGCAGATAAGACAATATACCGTCTTTTCTAACTTGAGTTAATCTTTTGGCAAGCTTATGTGCAAAAGATATTGGCAGCGGCATAAGTTCAGGCGTTTCATTACAAGCATAGCCAAACATTAAGCCCTGATCCCCGGCACCTAAATTTTTATCATCTGCACTTTTCCCTTGCTTTGATTCAAGAGAATTGTCAACACCGAGAGCAATATCCGGAGACTGCTCATGTATAGAGTTTATTACAGCACAGCTATCACAATCAAAGCCATACTTTGCTCGATCATATCCTATCTTTCTGACTGTTTCCCTGACGATATTGGGAATATCAACATATCCTTTGGTAGTAATTTCACCCATGACTAAAATAAGCCCTGTAGTACATGAAGTCTCACACGCGACTCGAGAATATGGATCTTTACACAACAATTCGTCAAGTATTGCATCCGAAATCTTATCACATATTTTATCCGGATGTCCCTCTGTAACTGATTCACTTGTAAATAGTGTTTTTTTCATTATTTTTAGCGCAAAAAATGCGCAACTCCTCGCTATAATATGTTTTGGTAGAAATCATATCTCTACTGAATCACCTGCGTAAAGAATATCGCATTTTTCTCCTAAGAATTTTTTCATTTCAGAGATAGCGGATATACCTGTGCAATGTAGGGGATATACTTTCCGTATGCCTAAATTAATTAAATGCTGCATTGTCAATTGCAGCCTTAAAGGATTATCATTATCTAAATGCATCCCGGCGACTACAGTATCTATCTTTTTGCCCGGAAATTGCTTCAGAGTATAATGCAGACAGTTTATAACACCCGGATGGCTGCATCCAAGAAAGACAACAAGGCCTTTATTTGTATCAAAAACAAGCATCTGTTCGTCTGTCATCATATCGGCAGACATCTCATTTCCATTCTTGATATAAAAGCTTTTAGGAATTTCTTCAAATTCTACTGTGCTTGGTATACTTCCAAAAAGGGCTATATCATCACTTATTTTCATATTATCATTTATAAACACAAGACAATATTTGTCAGCAGACCATGGTATCCCGATTTCACGATAAGATTTACCATCCGGATTAATCGCATATTTATTCTTAAGAGCAGTTTCTTGAACATATATTTTCGGATTCTTTTTTAATTCAGGCAGGCAAGATATACCGCCGCAGTGGTCATAATGACCGTGGCTCAAGACAATATAATCAGTTTTGTTCAAATCAAGCTGTAACGCCTTTGCGTTTCGGATATAAACATCACTCTGACCAGTATCAAACAGAATGTTGCAATCTTCATATTCAATAAAAAGAGATAAACCGTGCTCTGCGAGAAATCCCCGTTTTTTCACCTTATCATCAGTTAAAACTGTAATTTTCATTATATAAACAAGCTCCTTGAATCAGCTATAAGTAATGAGCTTATGCTCATAACTTATATTATATAACTGTTATGGGCATATGTCAATAAGAAAGACTACATTTTAAGATAAAATTTGCATTTAGAAGCATTAAAAAAGAGAGCCCCAAAGCTCTCTTTTGCTATTGATCACGATAGAATTTTCTCATTTTAAAACAGATAGCTCTTCCGAAAAAGGTTTCAGCGCACGGGGAAGTATGCCTGTCACGAAAGCTATCAATACGCCGTAGTTTGTAATATATACACCTTGTTCCCTTGATTTATCAACTCTGTAATGCATTTCGCGATTATTAAGCATACAGCCTCCGCAATGAATGATCAGGCTGTATTTTTTCATGTCTTTGGG
>LFRM01099538.1_pt1 | contig 15378 bp, 15 predicted proteins | sample 618341 | NCBI WGS metagenome assembly LFRM01 (sample SAMN03654438, study PRJNA283298) | anaerobic digester metagenome | isolation source: pool of bioreactors CSTR01a, CSTR02a, and CSTR03a thermophilic anaerobic... | place: Denmark: Kgs. Lyngby | collected 2014-05-21 | reverse complement strand
CTATTATTGGCCGCGACCTTGCCCGCAAATATGGAGAGGCAGAAGATGTTGTCTATGCCATCGGTGCCCACCACGAAGATCAGCCGCCCAAAGGCGTACTTGATGTACTGGTGCAGTCAGCCGATGCCCTTTCAGGCGCACGCCCCGGTGCACGTAAAGAAATGTTGCAAAGCTATGTAAAACGACTGGAAGACTTGGAAAATATTGCCAACAACTTTTCCGGAGTTGAAAAATCCTATGCCATCCAGGCTGGCCGCGACCTGCGCATTATCGTAGATAGCCAGAAAGTCCGCGATGAAGATGCAATCCTGCTCAGCCGCGACATTGCCAAGGCGGTCGAGGAACAGTTGTCTTACCCCGGCCAGATTCGTATAACCGTTATCCGCGAAACACGCTCCGTCGAATACGCCAAATAGAGGAACAGATGCAAACTGTAGCAGAACAGATAGCCCTGATCGAGCGGGGTACCGTTGATTTCCATACCAGGGAAGATTTGGCCAAAAAACTGGAACGCTCCATTGCCACAAATGTGCCCCTGCAAATCAAAGCTGGTTTTGACCCGACCGCACCGGATCTGCACCTTGGCCACACAGTGCTCATTCAAAAACTGCGACATTTTCAGCGGCTGGGACACACTGTCAACTTCCTCATTGGCGACTTTACCGCAACCATTGGCGATCCCACCGGGAAATCCGAGACCAGACCTCCCTTGACCAGGGAGGATGTGCTTGCCAATGCGGAAACCTACAAGGAGCAGGTCTTCAAGATCCTGGACCCGGAAAAAACGGTGGTTTCCTTCAACTCAAGCTGGCTGAGCCAGCTCACCCCTTACGAAATCATCCGTCTGGCCTCGCAGCTGACGGTGGCGCGTATGCTTGAGCGGGATGATTTCAAGAAACGTTATGAGTCCAACCGGCCCATTTCCGTGCATGAATTTCTCTACCCGCTCATTCAGGGCTATGACTCTGTCGCGCTCAAGGCCGACGTAGAGGTGGGCGGCACAGATCAGCTCTTCAACCTGCTCATGGGCCGGGATTTGCAACGCAGTTGGGGGCAAGAAGCACAGGTGGTCCTCACTACCCCGCTCTTGGAAGGACTGGACGGGGTCAACAAAATGAGCAAATCCCTGGGCAACTACATTGGCATTTCCGAGGAACCAGACAGCATCTTTGGCAAGATCATGTCGGTGAGTGATGTGCTGATGTTCCGCTACTACGAACTGCTGAGCGACCTGTCCCTTGCGGAGATTGCAGATCTCAAGCAGAAAGTTGACACAGGTGAGGTGCATCCCAAAGACGCCAAGGTGCAACTGGCCAAGGAAATGGTCGCACGCTTCCACAGCGCCGCTGATGCCGATGCTGCCCAGCGCAACTTTGACCAGGTTTTTGCCAGAGGCGAATTACCGGAAGAAATCGACGAGGTCGAACTTGCCACAGCCAGCGACACCATCTGGGTGCCCAAACTGCTGCACGAGGCGGGCCTGGTTAAATCCTCTTCCGAAGGCAGGCGTATGATTGAACAGCAGGCGGTTAGCATTGATGGGGCAAAGATCACCGATATTGAAGCCAATGTGCCCACGTTAGAGCCTGTGCTGCTTCAGGTGGGCAAGCGCCGCTTTTGCCGGGTTCACTTTACCCGCTGATTCAAGCTCCATACAAAGCACTTTTTGTGCCGGCTTTGGCAAATGTTTTCTAAGTGCTGCAACGTACGTCTGCGTCGCTTTTGCCTGGCCCTCCTTGGCGCATCTTTTAAATCTGGAACTGAATAATTCTTTTTTTGTTCATTGCGCAGCTAGCGGCGGTCATGCAGCAGGGGACGACCTTATTCTTTGGCACGCNNAGATGGCCGGGCTCACCCACTCGGCCTTACGCACCACCATCCTTCAGTGTGGGGGCGTAGGCCTGCTTAGCACTGAAATGCTCTCGGCAAGCAGACTGCCAGCGGAGAACGAACAACTGTCGCCATACCTGATCCGAACCAAAGAAGAACGACCGCTTTCCTATCAGCTGCTTATCAGCACAGAACTGCACATCCCCAAGGCAATGGAACGCCTGCATGTCATTGGCGCCGATGCGGTAGACCTGAACCTGGGCTGCCCAGCGCCGCAGGTGCGCAAGGCAGGTGGCGGCGCGCTGCTGATGGAGGAGCCGCAACTGGTTCGTCGCATTGTTGCCGCGGCGCGGCGGTACACCTGTTTACCGCTGTCGGCAAAAATCCGGCTGGGAGAAACCCTGAACCAGGAAAAGCTGCACAGTTTCTGCCGCATGCTGGAAGGCGAGGGTATCGATCTGCTCACCGTCCATGGCCGCTTGCGCAGCGAACCCTTTGCACGCAAACCGCATTGGGACTGGATTACAAAGGTGAAGGAATGGGTCAAGATACCAGTGGTGGCCAACGGATCCATTGACTCTGTGTCAAGCGCGCGCACCTGTCTTGCAATAACCGGGGCAGATGGTCTCATGATCGGCAGACAGGCGGCAAGAGCTCCCTGGATTTTTGCTGCCATCGCTAGGGATTTGTACCAAGCGTCGCTGCCAGAAGTGTCTGTCTCGCTACCAGCCGTGTACCGACACTTTGCCAGAGCCCTCGCCGATCGTTTTCCGCCGGAACGCCAACTGGGCCGCCTCAAGGAATTTACCCATCACTTTGCAAAAAACTATCCCTTCGGCCATCATCTGGCCAGCCAGGTTCAGGCAAGCTCCACCTTTAACGAAGCTTATGAGCGGGCAGCCGCATTTTTTCTTCAGCATGATCCTGGTACTGCAGCGGCAGCCTTTCGGGCTACATCAGAGAATCATTTTGCCTGAGACTGCAAAAGCTATCTGAGCGCAGGATTGTAATAACCGAAACGCAACCAAGGGAAGCGGGTACGCAGCGCCTGCAGCCAATTACGCATACCCATGGGAGGTACAACCGGGCTATGGCCAATCACTTGCCGATAGTGGTCCGGATCCATATTGAGGTTACGAAGTTGAATAAGATCGGGTCGGTGCCGATCGATCAAACGGGATAGAGCATCAAACTCCTGCGCATCGTCTGTGCAACCGGGCAAAATAAAATAATTCAACGATACATGTCGACCTGCATCCTTCATTATATCCAGGCTTGTGCACAAATCGATCAGAGTAAAACCTTTGGGCTGGTAGTAGCGATAATGATGCTCAGGCTGCGCGCTGTTTAAGGATAGGCGGATCGAATCCAGCCCCGCTCCTGCCAAGCGCTCCACTGCTGCTGGCAGGCTGCCGTTGGTGTTCAGGTTGATGGTGCCCCGGCTGGTCTGCCTGCGGATCAGGCGAATCGCCTGTTCCATTACCGGGGCCTGTAAAAGAGGTTCGCCTTCGCAACCCTGGCCAAAACTGACAATGGCCCTGTCTGCCTTGAGCAGATGCGGCACTGCTACCTCGGCAATCTCCTGGGGCGTGGGTATAAAAGTGATGCGATCCTGGGTGGAAGGGCAGCTGCCCGATGGCTGCAAGGAAATACATCCGGCGCAGGCCGCGTTGCAGACCGGTGAACAGGGGAGCGGCGCTTCCCAGCGACCCAAAAAATAGTTGCGCGCCGCTGGGCAGCCGTAAATCATGCAGCAGGTGCCCAGGTGCTGCACCAACCGGTTCTCACTGAGCCGCTTCAATTGTTTTCTGGTTCTACGCTTAAGCGTGGTCAGATTGAATTGGTCGGCATCCTGGCGAACATCTTCATCACTGCGGAGAGCCGCCACCCAAAACTTTCCTTCGGCCCAGCCCACAGCCGCATAAGCAAACAGGGGCAGAAGCGGGACTTCATCGGGTAATTCCCGCTTGGTAAAGGCGGCACTATACAGGGCCGTGTGGGCCGGTGCCATAAAGGCCGCCACCGCCTGAACCGCTTCCCCCGGTTGGTACGGATTGTCCACAAGCATGGCGGCATCGCCACCCATGGGCTCGATCCCCACAGGGAGACGACCGGGCAGGGTAAAAATTTCGCTACCTGCTGGTAGTTCGATCAGGTCTTCGGGATCGGGCTGATAATACCTACCGGCTGCGGCTCCGGCCATCTGGAGCCCGGCATAATCAAGTATTTCACCCTCCTGGTTGGCAAAGACCAAGCTTGGCCTGGTGCTGGGATGCCTAGCCGACATGTTGGAGCTACGCGCAGCCCGTTAGCTATTGCAGCCTAATACGGGAAAGCACCGAATCAACCGCATTATAGATGGCCAGATCATCACCAAAGACATCCTGGATGTTGCTATGATCGATCAGATCCTCGGTAATATACTGGGTGAGGTAGAGACTGATCAGGTTAGGATCGGGCACGAGATTACGGATAGGTGCAATCTTAAATTGCATGTCGAATTCATCGAGATCACCAACCCGTTCCAGTTGCCGTTCCATTACCTCTTTAATGGCCTGGACCGAATTCGTTTCGATAATATGCGAATCCATCAGTCGCTGCACCAGCAGAATGGCTAGTTCAGGTGCCATTTCTCTGGATCGTTTCAAAAGATACCGGCGCTCACGCTCTCGCTTGCGATCAATGGCGTCAATGGTTTTGTTGGTGGAGCTGCCGGGGTTCATATGGCGTGCCATGGGCAATATCCTCATGTTTTATTTGAAGAATCAAATTATATATATTAACTGTTTGCCCTTTGTGCAATTTAGAACTGGCCCTCGCCTGCAACCTTTTGCGTCCACTCTCATTTACTGTGACCCACAACAGGGTGGCAAATCGTGCGCTGAGATACCAGCCATACCCCTTGATGTATAGCATATCTCTTTGCTCTTCCTAGTAAAATTCCCGACCGTCACCACCTTCAACCCACAAAAAATCATTGAATTTCTTTGGGGCCGCAGTACAATACATGTTGTTTGTTTTACTACCTATTATCCTTAGGAGGGAGAAATGAGAGGGAAAAAAGCACTGTTCGTCGCACTCGCCGTGATGTTTACCTTCAGTTTGGGTGTAACCGGCTGCAGCAAAAAGGCCAAGACCGCGCCCATCCAGCCGACAGCCCAAACTCAAGCAGATGCCGGCATGATGACCGAGCCCCTGGAGAGCACTGGTGATTCCGGTGTTATGGAAGGACGCACCTCCGGCCCCATGGTGCCGGTATATTTTGCCTTTGACAGCTCCAGCATCGATGGCGACCAGGTGCCGCGCATTGAGACCAATGCCGACTTCCTGAAGAGCAACCCCGAGATCAGCATCAGGGTGGAAGGCAACTGCGACCCTCGCGGCACCAAGGAGTACAACCTTGCTCTGGGCGAGCGTCGTGCACAAAGCGCCAAGAATTACCTTGCCAGCCTGGGTGTTGGCGCCGAGCGGATGACCACTATCAGCTTTGGTGAGGAAAAGCTGCTCCTCTTCGGTCACGATGAAATGTCCTGGGCGCAGAATCGCCGGGCCGATTTCGTTATCACTAAATAAGTCGGACAGCCAGCTCAACTGCAAACCGGATAGGGGGCCACCCCATCCGGTTTTTTTCTTTTCCCTCCATGCTGTCTTGCCTAGCCAGCACATGGCTGGTACAATTGGGGCTGGCATAGTGCCAAGCCCAACCTTTCTTTTCCACAGGAGTTTTTTAGCATGAACGGTTTCAAGTACATCATGTCTGGTTTGTGTGCGGTGGCAGTTTTTTCATTTTCGAGTTTCATCGGCTCGGCGCAGGCTGCGGAGCTCAAAATCGGCGTCGTCAATATGCAGAAAGTGCTCACCACCTCAAGTGCGGGTAAAAAAGCGCAATCCATCATCGAACAAAAGATGAAATCCTACGACTCCACCTTCAAGAAAGACAAGGATTCCCTCGTTACAATGCGGGATGAAATTGAGAAAAAAAGCTCTGCTTGGAGCGATACAGTCAAGCAGCAAAAATTCTCAGATTTCCAGAAAAAAAGTGCTGAACTCGGCACCAAGGAGCGAGAAGCCAATCAGGAAATCCGCAAACTCCAAGAACGCCACGTTCAACCAGTACTGGAAAAACTTGAAGAAGTAATCCAGAAGGTGGCCAAGGGTGGCCAGTATGACCTGATCTTGCCCAGCAACACCATTCTCTATGCCAGCGGCAAGCATGATATCACCGATCAGGTCACCAAGGCGCTCGATGCAGCCATGAAATAAGAAGCGTCTGAGCAATACACTTATAACCTCGTATTTCCATGCCGGCTTTACAAGCATTGGTCCCCCGATTCACCGACGTTCGCGTTCTGGTGGTCGGGGACATTATTCTCGACCATTTCCTCAGGGGCAAGGCCAGCCGTATCTCGCCGGAAGCACCGGTACCGGTGGTCAACGTACATAAAGAGGAATATTTGCTCGGCGGCAGCGCCAATGTGCTCAGCAATATTGCCTCACTGGGCGGTAAGGCCGAGCTTTGTGGCTTGATTGGCAAGGACACCATGGGCGACAAGGTGCTGGAGCTACTTGCATCCTGTGGTGATATCGGCACGGGCATTGTCAGAGGCCAGCGGCCAACCACCCTGAAAACCCGGGTGCTTGCTCAAGGCCAGCAAATTGTCCGTATCGATCAGGAGGAAACTGGCGAGCCACCAGCCGACTCACTGCAGCAACTGGTTGATTATCTCGAGCACAATCTGCACCGCTTTGATGCAGTCATGGTCAGCGACTATGCCAAGGGCATGATTAACGAAACCACCATGCAAACCCTGCGCCACGCTCTGGCCCGGGAACGGTCCAAAAGCGGCCGAATGCTGCCGCTGGTGATTGATCCAAAGCCGGTCAATATGCCGCATTTTACGGGCGCAAGTATCATCACCCCCAACCACCATGAAGCCATGCAGATGTCTTCCCTGCGCATTGAAGGCGAGGAGAATCTACTGGCCGCCGCCCGCACCATTCAGGATGAACTTGCCTGCACTGCGGTGCTCATTACCCGCGGCGAAGCCGGCATGGCACTTTTGGAAGGCGATGCTCCCATGGTGCTGATTCCGACCGTGGCAAAGGAAGTTTTTGATGTAACTGGTGCTGGTGACACCGTAGCCGCCACCCTGACTCTGGGCCTGGCAAGCGGTGCCAGTATGTCCCAGGCAGCCATGCTCGCCAACCATGCTGCCGGTATTGTAGTGGCTAAGGTAGGCACAGCCACGGTGACCGTACCCGAACTGCTCACCGCCCTGGCAGGATATTCGGCCTGATGCCGTTCTTGTTCGGCCAGCGTTTCCTTAAATATATCCCAACTTAACACATGTGAGGTACCCCCATGTCCGCCCGCAGCATGACAGGTTTTGGTCGAGGCGAAGCCGGCGGCCCACAGCGGCTGTGGGTTGCAGAAATCCGCACAGTCAATCACCGCTTTCTTGACCAGAAAATAACTCTGCCCCGTGCCTTCCCCAATTTTGAGGAGCCGACTCGCAAACTGGTGGCCGAGCGTCTGGGACGCGGTCGAGTGGAGGTACAACTCAGTGTAAACGGCAATCAGGCTGTCCAACCGCGCCTTACGGTCAACCAGGATTTGGCGCGACAGTACCACAACTGCCTGCAAACACTACTAAACAATTTTACCATTGATGGTGGCATTCGCCTGACCGACATGCTCACCCTGCGCGATATCATCAGTGTAGAGGAACAGTCACCCGACCTGGAAGCAGAGTGGGCCCTGGCCAGCCGCGCCCTCAATCAGGCCCTCACAGCCTGCGAACAGATGCGCCTGCAGGAAGGGCTGGCACTCAAGCAGGATTTAACCCAGCGGCTCGAAACCATACACGCATTGGTCGCACAAATTGACAATCAAATTCCCGAACTGCTGCGCATGCGACAATGTGAGTTGCAGGAACGGCTGACCAAACTGCTGGCAGGCGTTGATCTCGATCCCATGCGCCTGGCGCAGGAATGTGCCATCATGGCAGACAAAAGCGATATCAGCGAGGAAATCACCCGGCTGCGCAGCCATATCAGGCAGTTTCACAATTTTCTTGAACTCGATGAGGCAGTGGGCCGACGCTTAGACTTCCTCCTGCAGGAATTTTTGCGGGAAGTGAATACGCTGTGCTCCAAGATCAGCCACGCAGAGATCGCCCAGTTGGGCGTAGAGATGAAAAACGAAATCGAAAAACTCCGGGAGCAGGTACAGAACATCGAATAGCAGCAGCGCTGTTGCCGCCTGAATATGGGTTAATTGCAGGCGGATCCCGTACAAACCAGACCAAGCATCCCATGGATAATTTGCTTTTACACGTTGGTTTTGGCAATGCCGTCAAGATCAACCGCATACTTGCGGTAGTCAACCCCGGTTCATCCCCTGTCCGCAAATTGAAAGACGAGGCCCGCCAGGAAAAAAAAATTATTGATGTTACCGAAGGCAGACGCACTAGGTCTATCCTCATCCTTGATTCGGGCCACCTGGTACTCTCCTCGGTGCAGCCCGACACCATTACCCAACGATTGACAAATTTATCCAAGGAAGAGCGTAATCCGGCTTTAAAACTGGACCGACTGGAAAACGACGAATCATGATAACGAAGGGACAGCTGTTCATTCTATCCGGGCCCTCTGGTAGTGGGAAGTCGACCCTCATGCGCCAGGTTTTACCCAACTTGCCGGGTCTGGCCTTTTCCGTGTCGCATACCACCAGACAGGCCCGACCCGGAGAAAGGGACGGTGTGCACTACCACTTTGTCGACAGCGCTACCTTCCTTGCCCTGCGCGACCAGCAGCCTCCGGGCTTTTTGGAATGGGCCGAGGTGCACGGTAACCTCTATGGCACCAGCGTAGCTGAGATAGAAGAAAAAATTCGACAAGGGGTGGATATTCTTCTGGATATTGATGTGCAGGGCGCACGGCAGGTGCTGCGGCAGCGAAGCGACGTGGTCAGCATTTTTCTTTGTCCGCCTTCCCTGGAAGTCATGGCGGAACGACTGCGTCGCCGCGCGACCGAAGCGGAGAGCAGCTTTGATTTAAGGCTGGAGAATGCCCGCAAAGAACTGGCCTGCGCTTCGGAGTACACCTACCTACTGGTTAACGATCGCCTGGAAACAGCGGTTGAGGGGTTTCGCAGCATTATTATTGCTGAACGTTTGCGTCATCGTCGCAACCCGGACGGGCAAACTGTACACCTCCTGCGGTGAAGGCATGAAAAAAAAGAAGCAGACAACCGCATCCGAGCCGCTCCCCCCAGTAGCTGAGGAAAATACAAATAAAGCCGACCTGATCTGGGGTCTGAACCCGGTGCTGGAGGCCCTGCGCCAACCGGAGCAAGGGGTGCATGAGGTGCTGGTACTGCAGGGGAAGGCTGGCCCTCGTCTGCAGGAGGTAATTGATCTGGCCCGCAGCCGCAGGATTACCCTGCGTTTTGTCCCAGCGCAGCGTCTGGGCGTACCTCAGAACAGTCGGCATCAGGGCGTGAGCGCTCGTTTGGCGGCGGTCAACTACATTGCACTGGAGACCTTACTTGAAGGAGTATCGGCAAGCCCACCCCCACTGCTGGTGCTGGACTGTATTCAGGATCCGCATAATCTGGGCTCCATTCTGCGCTCTGCCCTGGCTGCGGGCTTCGGCCACGTCATCCTGCCCAGGGAGCGCAGCGCCATAATCAGTGGCACAGTGGCGCAAAGTTCTGCCGGAGCGATCAGCCATCTCAAGTTGTGCCGGGTGGCCAATGTCGCCGAAACCCTGCAGGCGCTCAAGGAGCAGCAGTACTGGATTTTCGGGGCCGTGGTTGACCCAGGCGCCAGTTCGCTCTACAGGGTCGACTTTCCAGACGCCACCTGCCTGGTTATTGGCGGGGAAGGCAAAGGCATCCGGCCGCTGGTGCAAAAGCGCTGCGACCAGCTCTTCACTATTCCCATGGCAGGGAGCTTCAATTCCCTCAATGCCTCGGCAGCTGCAGCNNCCTGGCAAGAAGGGATACGCACTAGCCTTTTCGCCGTTTCTTCTGGGCCTTGGCCAAAAGATCACCAAAGGTACCCATGGAAACCGGTTCCCTGGGCGGTGGCGGCGTGTATTCCTCCTTCATCTGCTTCCCCTGGCTTTCTCCGGGCTGGTAATCTTCGGGCGCAAGCGAGATGCGCTTTTGCGCCATATCCACGCCCTCAACCTGTACGGTCAGCTCCTGGCCGATTTCAAGTACCTCACGCGGATGGTTCAGCTTGCGTCCGGCTCCCAGCTTGGAGATGTGCACCAGGCCATCGACACCTGGCTCAAGAGTCACAAACGCACCATAGGGAGCAAGCCGTGCCACTTGCCCCTGGTGCAGGGAACCAACAGCATAGCGCTCGCTGGCCTGTTCCCAGGGACTGGGCGTTGTCTCCCTGAAACTTAAGGAGATGCGGTCGCGCTCCCAGTCCAGGCTTTTGATGATAACCTCCACCTTCTGGCCGCGCTCCAGCACGTCTTCCACCCGCTCGGTCTGGCCCCAGGCCAGCTCACCGATGGGGATAAGACCATCCACCCCGCCAATATCCACAAAAGCCCCAAATTCCCGCAGGGAGGTGACTGTACCACTGATCTGCATACCAACCTGCAATTCCTTTTGCAGGCGCTCCCGCTGCTGCTGTCGCTCTTCCTCCAAAACTGACCGGGCAGAAACCAGGATATTTCTGCCCTGATTACCAAACTCCATAATCCTGAAGGTGAAGGTCTTGCCGAGGTAGTCTTCTGCTGATTCCACCCGGCGGATATCCATTTGTGAAAAGGGGCAAAAGCAGCGCTGACCAGCCATCATGACCGAAAAGCCGCCTTTAACTTCGGCACTGACCGTACCTTCCACCGGGATACCGGCATTAAAGGCCTCTTCCAGTTCGCGTGAGCTGGCCTGGCCGGAGCCGAGCCGAGTAGTGAAGGTGGTTTCGCCGCCGCGGCTGGAGAGAAAGTACACCTGCAGGCGATCGCCAATGGCCACCTTGAGCTCTCCCGCCTCATCGCGCAATTCCGCCGCATTGAGCACACCCTCGCTCTTGCCGCCTGCATCCAGAAACACATGCTCGCCGCTTATGCCGACGACTGCTGCCTCCACCCGGTCACCGGGCTGCAGTCGTGCATGCTGGGCCTTTTTTTCCTCAAACAGTTGATCGAAACGTTCCTCTTCCATATTAGCGCAAACGAAAGTTTGTGTTGAATTAAGGAGCGAAACAGGGCAAAGATCAGAGGTTGAAGCTGTACTGTTCGCACCTGTTGGGTATCGGTGGTGCTTAAACCGAATTTCGTATTCTTTCAATAGAAGATGCATGCCGCCGGCCAATCGCGCCGAGTGGAACGCATCGCACATAAGCCATGTCGCAGCAACCAGCCAACCTGGAAAAAGCCGCTTGCCTGGCCGTGCTGGGTACCGGCTCGGATGTGGGCAAGAGCATAGTGGTCTCGGCCCTGTGCCGCATCTATGCAAACATGGGGCTGAATGTGGCCCCGTTCAAAGCACAGAACATGTCCAACAATTCCGGGGTAACACCGGAAGGATTGGAAATAGGCCGGGCCCAGATTGTGCAAGCCGAGGCCGCCCGCATCGCCCCGCATACGGATATGAACCCAGTGCTGCTCAAACCGGTGAGCGATGTTGGTTCCCAGGTGGTGCTGCACGGCCGCCCCTGGATGGATGCCACCTCGCGCAGCTATTACCAGAAAAAAAGTGAGCTGTTTGCCGAAAGCTGCCTTGCCCTAGACAGGCTGCGCAGCCAGCACGAACTTATTATCATGGAAGGGGCCGGTTCCTGCGCCGAGGTCAACCTGCTGGAAAACGACATTGTTAACCTGCGTGCCGCAGCCCAGGCTGAAGCACCGGTTATTCTGGTGGCAGATATCGACCGGGGCGGAGTTTTTGCACAAATTATTGGCACTCTGGCCTGCCTACAGGCAGAGGAACAGGCCCGTATCCGCGGTTTTATCATCAACCGGTTCCGGGGCGATCTCAGCCTGTTTAGGCCTGGCATAGACTGGATTGAGCAGCAAACGGGCAAGGCGGTGTTCGGAGTGTTGCCCTGGTATTCCCATTTTCACATCGAAGCCGAAGATTCGGTGGTGCTCGAGCAGCCTACCAAGCGCCTGCCGCACAACATTGACGAGATACTCATTGCAGTAATCCGACTGCCGCATATATCCAACTTTACGGACTTTGATCCCCTGGACCAACTCAGCGGCTGCCATTTGGTGTATGTGCGTGAAGCGCAAGACCTGAGCCCCTGCGCGGCTGTCATTATTCCCGGCAGCAAAAGCACGCGCAGCGATCTGGATTGGTTGCACCAGAGCGGCTGGGCCAGGCAACTCCATGCATATCGCCAAGGAGGCGGTCACATTCTCGGTATCTGCGGCGGTTTTCAGATGCTGGGCCAACAGGTTCACGATCCGCACGGTCTTGAAGGTGAGGCAGGAAGCAGCACTGGCCTTGCCATGTTGCCAGTAAACACAGTGTTGCAAAGCCCCAAAACCACCACACGCACCAGCTTTTCCTGGAATGATGCCGAAGGTACGGGCTATGAAATCCACATGGGCGCCACCGAAGTGCCAGCTGCAGACAGTATGCTGACGGTGCAGAGCCGTAACCGTGTCGCCTGTCAGGACACTGATGGTTGCCGCAGCAGCGACGGTCACGTACTCGGCACCTATATGCACGGCCTTTTCGACAACCCGGCCATTACCCGCAAATGGCTGGATGCCATCGGTCTGCATGCGGTGACTGTGACCAAAGATCATGGCGCCCTTGCGCGCGACCGGGCTTACGAACAACTGGCCACCCATGCCCTGCAACATCTCGATATCAGCGCCATCACCGCCCTGCTACCGCCCCATTTACAGAAGGTTGCGCTATGATACACGGTCACGGCGGAAACATCTTTGCCCTAGCCCGCGAACTGGGCTACCGGCCGGAAGAGCTCACGGACATGAGCAGCAATATCAATCCGCTCGGCCCGGTGCCGGGTTTGCTGGCCCACCTGCAGGTGCACCTGCCCAGGATCCAGTCGCTGCCCGAGGTGGATGCGGCCCGGGCCTGTGTTGATCTTGCCGGCTTGCTTGGGCTCAATCCGGCGCATATCCTCGCAGGTGCTGGCACCACCCAATTCATCTACAGCGCCTGCAGCGCCCTCAAGAGCAGCAAGGTGCTCATAGTGGCACCCACCTATGCTGATTATGCCGATGCCTGCCGCCAGCATGGGATTGAGCCAGATTTTTTCTGCACACGAGCGGAAGCACAGTTCCACCTTGACCTGGCCGAATTGGAGCCGAAGCTGCCGCACTACGATACGCTGTTTCTGTGCACGCCCAACAATCCCTGCGGCCAGTTGATCCCGCTGCACGGTCTGAACGAACTGGCCCGCCGCCACCCGCATCTGCGCTGCATTGTCGACGCCTCGTATCTACCCTTTGCCAAACCGCAACTGCAGGGCAGCCTGGCAGCGCTGCAGGCTCAAAACTTACTTATACTCTGGTCTGGATCCAAAATTTTTGCCATACCCGGCCTGCGTACCGGCTTTCTTTGCGCCCATCCTGAACTGCTGGCCCGCTTCCAGCACTTTGCCCAGCCCTGGAGCCTGAGTACCCTGGGCCAGGAAGCCATGCACTTTCTATACGCCAATCAGGAGGCGGTGCAGCAGTTTGTGCAGGAAACACACCAGTACATCCAAACGGAAAAAGGTCTGCTCTTTGAGCGTCTGCACAACTGCAACCTGCGCCTGATCCCTTCCGACACCTCCTTTATTCTCATCCAATTGCCACCGCACCTGGAAGCAGAGCAAGTACGGGTAGCCATGCTTGCAGAACGCTTGCTTATTCGCAACGCCACAAATTTTCATGGTTTGGACAGCAGTTATATCCGAGTAGCTTTGAAAGACAGTGCCAGTAATGCTCGTTTTGCCAAAGTACTGTTGCAACTTGCTGCAGGCTAAACATCGGTCATGTAAATAGAATGGAGGAACGGAAGCACGATATGACCCGTCTAGCTCTTCTTCCAGTTCCAGATCAAAGAAAATGTATCAAGGAGGCGAAGCAAATGCGACGCAGACGTACATTGAGATACTTTGAGGAGCATTTGCTGAAGCCGACACAGATGGGGCTTTGATATGGAATTGGGATTGCACTGGGCTGCCCTGCCCTGCGCCTTTCTGCTCGACCTGCTCTTCGGCGACCCGCCCAATTGGCCGCATCCAGTCCGCCTCATGGGCCATCTCATTACCCGAACAGAGCCCTGGTTCCGCAGCGTTTTTCCCTCACCATTTGTGGCTGGGGCTTTCTTTGCTCCTGCCCTTATTCTATCTGCATTTGGCACAGGCCTCGCCCTTACCTTGCTGACCTGGTCCATTCACCCACTACTCGGTTTTAGCGTGGAAAGCGTGCTTTTGTACTACTGCTTTTCCGCCCGCTCGCTCAACCAGGCGGGTATGGAGATTCACAGCCTCCTGTCGCAAAACAAGGTTGATGAAGCCCGCAGTGCAGTGCGCATGATTGTGGGGCGCGATGTGAGCCAATACGGCGGTGATGATATCGCCAGGGCAACTGTTGAGACTGTGGCGGAGAATTCGGTGGACGGTGTGCTGGCACCGCTCTTTTTCGCTGCCCTTGGCGGTGCGCCTCTGGCGCTTGCCTATAAGATGACCAACACCTTGGACTCCATGGTGGGCTACAAAAGCGAGCGGTATCTGTACTTTGGCCGCACAGCAGCCCCCATTGATGATGTGGCCAACTTCCTGCCCGCGCGGCTGGGCGTGATTATTATCAGCCTGGCAGCAGCGCTTCTGCCAAATGCCTTTACAGGGCAAGCCTGGCGCACAGCCCGCAGGGAAGGCAGTCACCATTCCAGCCCCAACGCCGGCTATGCCGAGGCCGCCTTTGCCGGTGCGCTTTCCATTAAGCTCAATGGCCCGAATTACTACGGTGGCGTGCTGGTTGACAAACCGTGGATTGGCAAAGAGTTTGCCACCGTGCAGGTTGCAGACATTGCCCGTGCCTGTCGGTTGATGCTGATGGCATCCATCGTTGGCACGCTACTGTACAGCGCCATACGATGGATGGTTTTGTAAAGACCGGGAATTCTGAAGCCAAAGCCAAGCTTAAGAGTACTGTCAATGTGGAATTGGAATTAATCCTTGAGGTTCCTGACCAGGAGCTTGGTCAGGGCCATCTGCAGTTGATAGGCATCCTGAAGCGCGTTCCAGATAGTGTCTTGGCCCAACACCGAATAGCAGCCCTTCTTCGAGCTTGCCGTAAGGGCCTCTTCGTCTTGTGCATCTATCCGTTTATCTGAAACAAGGGCTAACCAGTCCTTTTCATACAAGGATTCCAGTTCGCGCAAATCTTTATTCAGGGTGCGAATGGCCTTTTGTGTGGCAGCAAGCGCCCTGGTTTGATCAGTGATCCGGTCGCACAACTCCTGCATGGCCAGTAGTTTTTTTAGGTCTAAATCAGGTAGTGACATAGGTTGAGCAATAAAAAGGTGATGGATGATGAATATACAGGGGCAATGCT
>LFRM01076669.1_pt1 | contig 15383 bp, 17 predicted proteins | sample 618341 | NCBI WGS metagenome assembly LFRM01 (sample SAMN03654438, study PRJNA283298) | anaerobic digester metagenome | isolation source: pool of bioreactors CSTR01a, CSTR02a, and CSTR03a thermophilic anaerobic... | place: Denmark: Kgs. Lyngby | collected 2014-05-21 | reverse complement strand
AGAGCAGTTGGCTTTTAACCAATTGGTCGTAGGTTCGAATCCCACACGACCCACCATGTATTTTGAATACACATTTTAAGCCTCAAGTATTTTTACTTGAGGCTTTTTTTGTTTTTGTCGTTTTATCTAAAAGTTTCTTTTTGTTTTTACTGCCTTGTGCGGGCTATTCATTTTTAGCTGTGACGATTAACGATTAACGATTAACGATTAACGCAATAAATCTCTCTTGTAAAAATCAAAGGCGAGTCTTTAGTGCCGCGGGGCTCTAATTTAGATTTAAAGTCGCTTAAGGCGTGTCCGCAAACCTGGAACACGCTGTTACCGCTGCTTAGTGGCTGCGAGAGACTATATAGTCGGCCAGTTGGCGTAGATGCTGGGCGCGTTCGTCAAAGCCTGACAGCGCTGCTTGTGCTTGGTCTCTAAGATCGCAGGCATAGTCTTGCGCTTCTTTTAGACCGAGGAGGGCTGGGTAGGTGGGCTTATCATGTTCGATGTCACTGCCTTGTTGCTTGCCCAGTGTTTGCGTATCGCTGGTCACATCCAAAATATCATCTTGAACTTGAAAGGCTAAGCCAATGGCTTGGGCATATTGCTCGAGTGCTGCCAAAGCTTGAGGTGTTGCTGCGTTACTGGCAATCGCACCTAGACGTACGCTGGCTTCAATTAATGCGCCAGTTTTATGGCGATGCATCAGTTCAAGTGTATCTTGGCTAATATTTTGTCCAACCGAGCTTAAATCAATCGCTTGCCCACCAACCATACCGGCTGCACCTGATGCTTTAGCAAGGACTTGTAGCATGGCTAGGCGCTGTTGGCAGCTGATCGGTGACAGCTGTTCATCGCCCAGCGCGTCAAATGCCAGTGACTGCAGGGCGTCGCCAGCTAAGATCGCATAGGCTTCATCAAAAGCTTTGTGTGTGGTGGGTTTGCCGCGGCGCAAATCATCATCATCCATCGCAGGTAGATCATCATGCACCAGAGAATAAGCGTGAATCAGTTCTACCGCACAGGCTGCGCCATAGGCTTGCTCGACTTTGCCGCCCAAGGCTTGGCAGCTGGCAAAGACCAAAAGAGGCCGGACACGTTTACCGCCGTTCATTACACTGTAATGCATGGCCGTATATAGACGCTCTAGCTCAACTGTCGGTGCCTTTAAGAGTTGTTCTAGCGCACCATCAACATGTTGCTGACAAAAGTGCTGATAATCAGAGATCAAGGCAAAAGACTTCCATCATGGGGTTGTTCAGTGAGCGTGCCATTTTTCTCAAGCAGTACATTGATGCGTTGCTCTGCATCTTGTAGTGCGCTTTGGCATTCGCGTGTTAGGGCAATACCTTGCTCAAATGTTGTTAGAGAGTCTTCGAGGGATAAGTCTCCGCTCTCCAAACGCTCAACCAGCACTTGCAGTTCATTTAAAGAATGTTCAAATACAGGTGTTTTTTTTTGGCGAGCCATGCAGCCCTCATACAATCAATGAATAGATGAGTGTAAAGCGCAGCTTAAATGTGGCTAGAGGTGCTCTGCTCTACATGATATTTGGCAAAGTATAGCCCAACTCTAGGCTGAGCTAAATTACTAACGTCTTTGACTTGAAACTAATAGGTCATTTAAAGTTTAGTTGAGTAGTTTTTAAGCTTGTTATCATTGGTAAAGTGCTGCTGTGCAGGTTGTGCTTGCGAGAAATAATACCCTTGCAGTCTATTGCAGCCGTGCTCACGTAAAAACCTTGCTTGCTCGATTGTTTCCACGCCTTCGGCAACCACTTCAAGATCAAGAAGGGCTGCGATGGTCAGAATACCTTGGACTAAGGCAATCGACTCTTGGCTGTTGGGTAAGCCGGCGACAAACTCTTGATCAATTTTAATACCATCAAATTTGAAGCGTTTAATATAGCTGAGTGATGAGTAACCTGTGCCAAAATCATCCAGGAACATCAGTAGACCTGCCGCTTTGAGTTGATTCAATGTGTGTTGAACTTGCGAGCCTGAATCAAGCAATAAGCTTTCGGTAACTTCCAATTCGATCAGGTGAGCTGGCGTCTGTTCTTCGTGCATTATTGTCAGCAATGAACCGGCTAAGTCAGCCTGTAGAAAGTCCAGTGGTGACAAATTGACGGCAATACTTAGCGGTGTGCCTTGATTGTTCCATAGAGTGGCTTGGCGGCAGGCGGTGCGGAACACCCAGCGTGATACATCTAGAATCATGCCTGACTCTTCCAGCAGTGGAATAAACTGGCTTGGAGAGATTGAGCCGTTGCTTGGAGACTGCCAGCGTAGCAAGGCTTCCATGGCGATGGGCAGGTCGGAGTCGTTAACTTGTGGTTGGTAAAGTAATTCGAACTCATTATTAGTCAGGGCGTAACGTAATTCGTCAGTGAGTTGTTGGCGTAAGGCAGCGTCTGTATTCAGGCTGCTATTAAAGCTGACAAAGCAATTGCGACTGGTTTTTTTAGCATGATGAAGGGCTAAATCAACATGCTTAAACAGCTGTATGGGGTCACTGTCTTTACTGTGCTTATGTGCAATACCAATACTAGCCGTAATATAGAGTTCGTACTGCAGAACCTTAAAGGGCCGCTTAAAAGCATCCAGTAAGCGCTGGGCTAGTTGCTCGGCATTTTGCAGAGACGCCTGATACAGAGCTAGCATAAACTCATCGCCACCAACGCGAGCCAGTACATCTTTATCTTGAGTGTATTCCTGCAAGCGGCTAGCGACGGCCTTTAATAGCTTGTCGCCGATATTATGTCCTAGACTATCATTCAGGTATTGAAAGCGATCCAGATCCAGCATAATCAGGCTGAGTTCTAGGTTGTTTTCTAGCATATCTTCAATATGACTTAGAATATTATTACGGTTTGCCAGCCCAGTTAAAATATCATAATTAGCTAAGTACTCTAAGCGTTGCTCTGCTTGTTTACGTTCACTGATATCGTTGAGTAGCAGTAATTTAAAGCTTTGCTTATTACGTGAAAAGGAGCTGATTGATGCTTCGATGGTGAGCGTTTGCGAAGGATCGGTGATATTGAGCAAGGCCGTTTTGCTCTTGTCCTGCAGTAACTGCTGACATTGCTCAGGCGTACTAAAGAGTTGCAAGATATCAGCAGCCAGCAGTTCCTCTGAGCTCATTTTAAATAAAGATTGTGCTGCAGGGTTTACTTCGATAATGCGTTGCTGATGATTGAGTACCAGCAAGCCAACCGGTGCTGCACCTAATACACTACGCAGCATATATTCGCTTTCTTGTAGTGATTGATGATTACTTTCTAGTTGTCTGAGCATGCTATTGATATCGCTGCCGAGCTGGCTGATTTCATCTTGCCCTTTTAAATCAGTGCGGACTTTAAGGTTACCAGAGCCATAGAGTTGAGTGACTTGGCCGATATGAGCAATGCGCTGTACAACGAGATGGTAATAAAGACGGTTTAAAATCAGCCCTAGAATACATAGTAATAACAATGACTGCCCTAAGTAGAGCCAAGCGCTATTGCTGGTTTGTTGCAGTAGCGATTTAAAGTCCAATTCAACCAGAAGCGCAGCCGAGGGATCGTACTTATTAAACTGCATGCGATTCAGTGGGTAAACCACTAAGTAACTTTGTTTGCCAGTTAACAGCCACGAAGGAGTGTCTTTATTAATGAGTTCTAGCAGAGGCTGCTCAGTTAACTGGTTGTTAATCTTGTCTGCTAAACCGAGGCGGGTTGAAGAGATTATTTGTAGTTGTGAGTCGATTACTGCGGCCCAGGTGACGTTGGGTAAGCTGCCAAGCTCTGCCAGTTGGGTAATCATTTCTTCGGTACGGTTCAGGCGGAAATGGTCGTTGAGGCTGCTTTGCAGTTGAATCAGCATATGGTTGGTGTAATTGCGCCATGAATCCATAGCATTCTTTTGACTCAGGGGCAATTGAATCAAAATTAATAAGGCAGTGAAAGCAATTGCAAAAATGCTCAACAGTGCTGGGATTGACCAGCGTAGAGAGTAACGTTTTAGCACGGGTCACCTGAGCAGGCCGGTAGCAGTAATTTTGTGTCAATGGGTTGTTGTAGCTGACCTTTTTCAAGCATATAAGCTTGCATCGCCTCAATGCGCTCAGCTAAAACGCCTTCTTCAAAGTATAAAAAATTTAGTGCTTTATCACCCATAACCATGCCGTTGCGTGCCTGGGTGAAGGTTGATTTGTCGAGTCCTAAGCGCTTTTGTATAAAGGCATCATTTTTCTCACGGTTTTCAAGCCACGCGTCAAGGCTGCTATACCAAAGGGCACGAATATGTTCACGCAGCTTTGGCGTTATGTATTCACGATTCACCACCATTACATCGATAATTTCGTTACGTAAATTGCTACTAGAAAAGATCGGTACAGCCCCAGAAGCTAGAGCTTGATTGTGGATCGCTGCAGTATTAATCGATGCATCAACAGTGCCTTTGTTTAATGCCTCAATATGTAGGTAGGCAGGAATGTTGACCACTTCAATATCAGTTTGCGAGAGTTGTGCTTCATCTAAAATATGCGCTAAAAAGAAAGCCCCCAGCGTGCCGCCTTCAACTGCAATACGCTTGCCCTTAAGATCGGCTAACGTTTCAATAGAGGACTTGGCATATAAAACGTCAGAACCAATCGACAAGTTGGTGACTAAGATAATCTCAATATCATGCCCTGTATTTTGCAGCACCAGAGCTTCGTCAAGGGTCAGCATGGCAGCATTCAATAGGCCATTGTGCAGGCCGCGGATTACACCGTTTGAGGTAGGGTATTCAACGAGGCGGATATTGGCAACTGCTGCCCAACCCAGCTCATCAGCTAAATAAATCGGAGCGTAGCCAAGCCAGCGATTACTACCGATGCGTAAGGGATCTGAAGGGGATTCACAACCATTCAGAAATAAAATGCACAACATAGCTGTTAAAAAGAAGCGCATTGATACATCACTCTGATTGAGTTGCTAATAATAAAGAAGCCTTGTAGCTGGAAATAACAACAATTTGAAACTTTAACGATAAAGATAGGTTAATAAAATGCTAAATAATAGCAGGTGTTGCTTATAACACCTGCTATTGCCTTGGTTTTACTTCTTGAACGCAGCAACTGCTTTGGTGATTTCGTCGCGCGCAGCGGCAGCATCACCCCAGCCTTCAACCTTAACCCACTTACCTTTTTCGAGATCTTTGTAGTTTTCAAAGAAGTGTTTGATCTGCTCGATCAATAAAGGTGGCAGGTCAGTGTACTCGTGTACATCGTTATACAGTTGGCTGATTTTTTCGTGTGGTACTGCAATCAGCTTAGCATCGCCGCCCGCTTCGTCAGTCATGTGCAGTACGCCAATTGGACGTGCACGGATCACTGCACCCGGTGCAACTGGGTAAGGCGTGACCACTAAAACGTCTAGGGCATCACCGTCATCAGCCAGTGTATTGGGGATAAAGCCGTAGTTCGCTGGGTAGAACATTGGTGTAGCCATAAAACGGTCAACCATCAGGTTGTCAGTTTCGGTATCGATTTCATATTTGATGGGTGCATGATTTGCAGGGATTTCAATAGCGACATAGATATCGTTAGGAAGGTCTTTACCCGCTGGGATTTTGCTAAAGCTCATATTTGGATGTCCAAAGTAAAGTAAGAAAGTACGGTAATTATAGGGGTATTTGTGAAACGATACCAAGTGTTGCCGTGTGATGATTTTCTGTGATGCCAGCCTTAAGGGCTGATCGGTTGTTGCGCCTGCATGAGATTATCGTACAGGCGCACAGCGCGTTTTTTTACAGGGGTAAAATATAGCTTCTAAAATTCTTATCTTCTAAGAAATCTGCCGACTCATACATACGTTGGGCAATTACATTGCTGGCATGAATCGATACGCGTAAACGCACAGCGTTATTTTCACGTGCTTGTTTGGCCACAGCTTGCAGTAACGTATTGGCCACTTGTTTGCGGCGTGACTCTTCAATGACGTACATATCATTCAGAATCCAAATAGGGCGCAAGAGTACAGAAGAAAAGCTTGGGTACACTAAGCAAAAACCCAGAGGTGCATCATTTTCAATAGCCAGTAAAATAATAGCTTCTTGTTTATTCAGACGTTCAGTTAAAAATGCTCTTGAGTCTTCCTGTTGCGGCATCGCATTATAAAATTCACGGTAGTCGACAAACATCGGCGTCAGTTGGTCTAGATGTTCTAAGCTGGCTTGAATAATGCGCATGGCAGTTCTCTTTTTCTATAAGTGGGTCATCGCTAGACTCGCAATCGTGCCTTAAAGCAGTGTTGACATGCAAATATGTTGTGCTTGTTTGTGATGCTGTAGCTTGTGGTAATCTTGCCCACAATTATTTGAGGTTTGTATGCATATTCATATTTTAGGTATTTGCGGCACATTTATGGGCTCTTTAGCCTTGTTAGCTAAAGAGTTAGGCCACCGCGTGACTGGCTCGGATGCCAATGTCTATCCGCCGATGAGTACGCAGTTGCAAGAGCAGGGTATTGAGTTGATGCAGGGCTACTATCCTGAGCATTTGCAACCGGCGCCTGACTTAGTCGTGGTGGGTAATGCACTGTCGCGTGGCAACCCAGCCGTGGAGTATATGCTCGATGTCGGCTTACCCTATGTGTCAGGTCCACAGTGGCTGGCCGAGCATGTGTTGCAAGGGCGCTGGGTGTTAGCAGTCGCTGGTACGCACGGTAAAACCACTACCAGCAGCATGCTGGCGTGGATTTTAGAGTACGCCGGTATGGCGCCAGGGTTTTTAATTGGTGGTGTACCGCAAAACTTTGGCGTGTCTGCGCGTTTAGGCGCGACCGACTTCTTTGTGGTTGAGGCCGATGAATATGACAGCGCCTTTTTTGATAAGCGCTCAAAATTCGTGCATTACCGTTCACGCACCACAGTATTAAATAACCTTGAATTTGACCATGCGGATATTTTCCCTGATTTAGCCGCGATTGAGTTGCAGTTTCACCACTTACTGCGCACTGTGCCAAGCAATGGTTTAGTGATTTATCCTGCGCAAGAACAGGCGTTGCAGCGGGTGATTGATAAAGGTTGCTGGGCACCGACACAAACCACAGGTCCCGAGGGCCAGTGGCAAGCGCGCTTAATTAAAGACGATGGCTCTGAGTTTGCAGTGTTATTGGATGGCGTGGAGCAGGGTGTGGTGCAGTGGCCGTTAACTGGCTTGCATAACGTCGCCAATGCTTTGGCGGCTTTAGCGGCCGCGCGACATGTCGGTGTCACTGCTGAGCATGGTGCGCAAGCCTTGGCTGAGTTTCAGAACGTGAAGCGTCGTATGCAAAATTTAGGCTGCGTGCGTGGCGTGACAGTTTACGATGACTTTGCCCACCACCCGACGGCGATTGCCAGCACCTTAGATGGCTTGCGCAAGCAAGTGGGCCAGCAGCAGATTATTGCGGTGATTGAGCCGCGTTCCAACTCAATGAAGCTCGGAGCACACCGTGAAGGATTAGCGCCTTCGACAGTCGATGCCGATCAAGTGTTTTGGTATGCGTCGGATAATCTCGGTTGGGATTTGGCCGGTACTGTGGCCAATGCCCCGGTACCGACACAAGTGTGCAGCAGTTTAGACGAGATTATCGCTGGCGTATTAGCGCTGGCGCAGCCGGGTACTCAGGTCGTGATTATGAGTAACGGCGGTTTTGGCGGTATCCATAACAAACTTATGCAAGCCTTGGAGGCAGTCTGATGAGCGGCCCGCAACGTATCACAGTAGCAATGACTGGCGCCTCTGGTGCGCAATACGGTTTACGTTTACTTGATTGTTTAGTGCAAGAAGAGCGTGAAGTGCATTTTTTGATTTCCAAAGCTGCACAATTAGTTTTAGCTACTGAAACGGATGTGATCTTGCCACCTAAGCCGCAAGCAATGCAGCAGTTTCTTACGGAATATACTGGTGCTGCCGCAGGACAAATTCGCGTTTACGGTAAAGAAGACTGGATGTCGTCAGTGGCTTCAGGCTCGGGTGCACCCAATGCCATGGTGGTGGTGCCCTGCTCAACAGGCACTTTATCTGCGATTGCTACTGGGGCCTGCAATAACTTAATTGAGCGTGCTGCCGATGTGGCACTTAAAGAACGCCGCCAATTAATTATTGTGCCGCGCGAAGCACCGTACTCCAGTATTCATTTGGAAAATATGCTCAAACTCTCAAATATGGGCGCCGTGATTTTACCTGCGTCCCCGGGTTTTTATCATCAGCCGCAAAGCGTGGATGATTTAGTTGATTTTGTTGTCGCACGTATTTTGAATATTTTGCAAGTGCCACAGGATATGTTGCCGCGTTGGGGTGAGCATCACCAAGCCGGTTGGGATGAGTAAAGTACGGGTCATGGCGTTGCTGATCGGTATCATGCTCAGCAGTGGTTGCGCGAGCGTGCGTACTTTAGATGCGGCGCAAGCCGGCGCTCCAGTGATTTACTCGGGTACCCGTTTAGATTGGTACAGCTTGCAAGGTGGCTGTTATCCAGTCGAGCGCTTTGGTGCGCAGGCACCTAAGTATGCTGCGTTAGACCTGCCCTTGAGTATCTTGCTGGATACTCTATTGCTGCCATGGGCGCTGGCGGTTGAGCTGGGTATTGGTTTAACTGTGCAGGGTGGTCATTAACTGAATACCGATAAATGATGAGTTTTCGCGCAAGCATTTTAGTAATGGGCAGCACATGCGCTATAATTAACCGCTTATAATTCTTGACCGTTTCATCTACCAAGCCACGCCGTGTTGCGTGGTTTGTTATTTTTGCAGCGCTAATTGGCGTCCAAACTTGAAGAGGCAACATTGATGAGTGCACTGGTAGGCGTAATTATGGGTTCCAAGTCAGATTGGAGCACAATGAGCCACAGCATAGATATGCTGGAAACCCTCGGTATTCCTTACGAGGTGCAGGTGGTTTCGGCGCACCGTACGCCTGACTTGCTGTTCAGTTACGCTGAACAAGCCGCAGCGCGTGGTATTCAAGTGATTATCGCTGGTGCCGGTGGTGCAGCGCATTTGCCAGGCATGTGTGCAGCTAAAACCCACTTGCCGGTGTTGGGTGTGCCGGTGCAATCATCCATGCTGTCAGGTGTTGACTCTTTATTGTCGATTGTACAAATGCCAGCCGGCGTACCGGTGGCGACTTTATCCATTGGTAAAGCCGGTGCAATTAACGCCGCTTTATTAGCAGCGAGCATTATTGGTCATCAGCACCCTGAAATTCACGTAGCGCTGAATGCCTACCGTGAACAGCAGACCCAAACCGTATTAGATAATCCAGACCCAAGAGAGGCTTAATCCATGAAAGTTGGCGTGATTGGTGGCGGACAGTTAGGGCGTATGTTGGCCTTAGCCGGTACCCCTTTAGGAATGCAATTTACCTTCCTTGACCCCGCAGTGGATGCCTGTGCTGGCGCACTCGGTGAGCATTTGCATGCAGATTACAGCTCGCCTGAGCACTTGCAGCAGATGGCGCAATCCGTCGACTTGGTGACCTTTGAGTTTGAAAGTGTCCCAGCGGAAACTGTGGCCTATTTAGAGCAGTTTGTGCCAGTGTATCCAAGCGCCAATGCCTTGCGTATTGCCCGCGACCGTTGGTTTGAAAAGTCCATGTTTAAAGAAGTGGGTATCCCGACCACTGAGTTTGCTGATGTGTTGTCGCAAGCTGATTTAGAAGCAGCAGTGGCGCAGATTGGTTTGCCTGCCGTGCTGAAAACTCGCACTCTAGGTTATGACGGTAAAGGCCAAAAGGTTTTACGCGAGCCAGCAGATGTGGTGGATGCCTTTGCTTATTTGGGCAATGTACCCTGCATTTTAGAAGGTTTTGTCGCATTTACCGGTGAAGTATCACTGGTCACTGTGCGTGGTCGTGATGGCGAAGTGCGCTGCTATCCATTGGTGCATAACGTACACAACGATGGCATTTTGCATATTTCTGTGGCCAGTCATGAGCACCCATTGCAGGCGCTGGCGCAAGATTATGCCGGTCGCGTGCTCAAAGAATTGGACTATGTTGGCGTGTTGGCCTTCGAGTTCTTTGAAGTGGATGGCGGTTTGAAAGCTAACGAGATTGCACCACGTGTGCACAATTCGGGGCACTGGACCATTGAAGGCTCTGAGTGCAGCCAGTTTGAGAACCATTTGCGCGCAGTCGCTGGTTTGCCGTTAGGCTCAACCGCTAGCGTTGGTCACAGTGCCATGCTGAACTTTATTGGCAGCGTGCCAGAAACGGCTAAAGTACTGGCTATTGCTGACTGCCATTTGCATGATTACTCGAAAGAATTTAAAGCTGGACGTAAAGTCGGGCATGCTACCTTGCGTAGCAACAGTGAGCAGCAACTGCAATTGCAAATTCAGGCACTTGAGCAGTTGATCAAGAATTAAAAATCAACTGAACTGCTGCACTGTAAATGTGGTCTACTGCTAACATTGTTCGTATCAATAGAGGGTCACTTATGGGTGTTTTAACAACCTTAGTCATTGGACTGCTGATTGGTATCGTTGCACGTTTTCTAAAGCCCGGGCCTAACGGTATGGGTTGGATTATGACCATTGTTTTAGGCATCGCAGGTTCCATATTTGCCAGCTACGGCGGTGAAGTGGTGGGTATCTATCATGCCGGTGAGCCTGCTGGATTTATTGGTGCAGTAGTGGGTGCTGTGGTTTTGTTATTTATCGTTGAAGCATTGCGTAAACGTTAAAAGGAGAAGGTATGCGCCGCCTGTTATTAGGCTTGTTGTTAGTTGTGGGTGTGGCGCAGGCAGCGCTGGAAGAATCTGACTGGTTGGATTTATTACCAGAGTCAGATCGTAAAGCGCTACTGGAGATGCCTGAAATCACCCATGACACCCCTGAAGCTGAAAGTGGTTTTTATACGGCTGAAGGCGGTGGCATGCGCGCTACTGATACAGATTTGCCTGAGGTAATGTACTCAGCACAAACAGTGCCGGCACTGGATGGTCGCAAAATCTTATTAGGGGGTTATCCCGTGCCTTTAGAAACTAATGATAAAGGCGACTTTGTTGAGTTTTTCTTAGTGCCATACCCCGGCGCTTGCATTCATGTGCCACCGCCACCGCCCAATCAAATTATTCTGGTACGTTATCCGCAAGGTATCGCGCTAGAGGACATCTATGCGCCTTTATGGGTAGAAGGAACGTTGCGAGTGGAAGTGGTCAGTAATGAACTCGCAGACTCAGCCTATGCTATTGATGCGAAGATCGTTGAGTTAGTGACCTACGATTCCCTATAGTCATTTTTTAGGCTGTTTAGCACAGCCATAACTGGATCTATTTTACCTCGAGGACGCTATGCAGCCTTTTGTAATTGCCCCATCTATTTTATCCGCAGACTTCGCTCGTTTAGGTGAAGAAGTCGATCGCGTACTTGCTGCGGGTGCGGATACCATCCATTTTGATGTGATGGATAACCATTATGTGCCGAACCTGACTATTGGTCCGATGGTTTGTAGCGCGCTACGCAAGTACGGTATTACCGCACCGATTGATGTGCACCTGATGGTTAAGCCTGTCGATCGCGTGATTGGCGACTTTATTGAAGCCGGTGCCAGCTATATTACCTTTCACCCGGAAGCCTCGGAGCACGTCGATCGCTCCTTGCAATTGATTAAGCAAGGCGGTTGTAAAGCCGGTTTAGTCTTTAACCCAGCCACACCTTTAGACGTGTTGAAGTACGTTTTAGATAAAGTCGATATGGTCTTGCTGATGAGTGTTAACCCAGGTTTTGGCGGGCAGTCATTTATTCCAGGTACTTTGGATAAATTGCGTGAAGCGCGTGAAATCATTGATGCCAGTGGCTTGCCGATTCGCTTGCAAGTGGATGGCGGCGTTAATGTGAAAAATATTAAACAGATTGCCGAGGCTGGCGCGGATACTTTTGTAGCCGGTTCAGCTATTTTTAATGCGCCTGATTACGCGCAAGTGATTGCTGCGATGCGTACAGAATTGGCAGGTGTAAAGCAGTGAAAACCTTGATCAGTGTGCTCGGTGGGCAGTTGCCTCAATTGGTGATGTTTGACTTGGATGGCACCTTAATTGATTCAATCCCAGACCTCGCGGTTGCCACTGATCATATGCTGGTGCAGTTAGGCCGCAAGCCGGCCGGTCAGGATAAAGTGCGCAACTGGGTGGGTAATGGTTTACCTGTATTAGTGCGTCGCGCCTTAGCAGATAATTTTGATCATCAGGACGTGAGTGAGGAGCTTGAAGCGCAGGCATTGGATATTTTTGCTCAAGTGTATGGCAGTGGTAGCAGCTTAACCAGGCTGTATCCGGGCGTGTTAGATACCTTAGTGTCCTTACAGAAACTGGGTATTAAAATGGCTTTAGTGACCAATAAACCCGAGAAGTTCTTGCCGAAGCTATTAGCTGAAACACAAATGGCTGATTTTTTTGACTGGGTGGTTGGTGGTGATACCTTTGCCCAGAAAAAACCAGATCCAACGGGCTTGCTTTGGGTTATGCAGCAAGCTGGCGTTGCTGCTGAGCAATGTCTATTCGTGGGCGATTCACGCAATGATGTGCAAGCAGCGCATGCTGCCAAGGTTGCCTGTGTGGCCGTTACTTACGGTTATAACTATGGTCAGCCGATCAGTGCAGAGAAGCCTGCACTCATTGTGGGCGATTTGCGTGAACTGTTTCTATAAGCCTTGGCTTAGCAGTTGCATAAGGCTGGCTACTTGGTTCAGAGGGGTAGGCTTGGCACTGGTTTCATCTGGTGTATGCAGTCCTCTCTGAGCCGCGATGACTGCAGTCTAATTCTGCAGGATCATGACAGCTGGTATAGGCGCATCTGATGCGTGCACACTCAGTGTTGCTATTAAAAAGAATAGCGCCTGCAGCATAATGCCGCAGGCGCCTGCTCCTTTCACTGCCGCCGTGCGGGTTGTATCATGGACACCTCAAAATGAGAAATTTATCAATTTAGGGGTCAGCCGCTAGTGAACAACCCGATAAGCAAGCAGACGAGCAATCAAACAACCACGCCTGCAATTAAACTAACCGAGTACAGCCACGGTGCTGGCTGCGGCTGCAAAATATCTCCTAAAGTACTTGATCGTATTCTGGCCTCCAGCCTGATCCTACCGAGCGATGCCAACTTATTAGTGGGTAACAGCAGCAAAGATGATGCTGCTGCCTATGACATAGGCAATGGTCAGGTGATTCTCAGCACCACAGATTTCTTTATGCCTATTGCGGATGACCCCTTTGATTTTGGCCGCATTGCTGCGACCAATGCCATCAGTGATATTTACGCTATGGGCGGCAAACCCATTATGGCGATTGCTATCCTTGGCTGGCCGGTGGATATCTTGCCACCAGAAGTCGCACAACGTGTTATTGATGGTGGCCGTCAGGCCTGTGCCGATGCAGGTATTATGCTGGCCGGTGGTCACAGTATTGATTCGCCTGAACCCATTTTTGGTTTAGCCGTGACCGGTATTGTCAGTAAAGATCAGTTGAAACAAAACAACACCGCCACCGCGGGTTGCCAACTGTATCTGACCAAACCCTTAGGTGTGGGTATTTTAACCACTGCACAAAAGCAGAAAAAATTACGTCCTGAGCACGAATTTTTAGCGCGCGATGTGATGTGCCAGATGAATAAAATTGGCGCTGAAGTGGCACAGTTGCCGGGTGTGGAAGCTATTACTGATGTCACAGGCTTTGGTTTAATGGGTCATTTACTGGAAGTGTGTGAAGGCAGTAACGTCAATGCGGTATTGTCTGAGCAGCATATTCCACTGTTGCCACCGGTGCGTGATTATATTGCCCAAGGTTGTTTACCGGGCGGCACCCTACGTAACTTTGATTCTTACGGCGATAAACTTGCGCCGCTAACCGATGAGCAACGTGCGCTGTTCTGTGATCCACAAACCAGTGGCGGTTTATTAATTGCGGTGCAACCTGAGCATGCTGCAGCCTTAGAGAAAGTGCTGACAGCAGGGGGTGTTTATGCACAATCCATTGGGCAATTAATAGCAGCGCGTGATGATTACCGCATTGAAGTTCAACTATGAGTCGCGCCGACACTGAAGATTTTACTCGTCTGTTTTTAGCGGATACACCAATGATGGATACCCGTGCGCCATTGGAATTTGAGAAGGGTGCATTTCCGCATACGGTGAGTCTGCCCTTAATGACCGATGAGGAGCGCACTCAAGTAGGTACCTGTTATAAGCAGCAAGGACAGGATGCTGCCATCACCTTGGGTCATCAACTGGTTTACGGTGAGATTAAACAGCAACGGCTAGAACGCTGGCTGGCCTTTGCCCGCGAGAATCCAGATGGCTATTTGTATTGTTTCCGTGGCGGTTTGCGCAGTCAAATTGTGCAGCAATGGATGAAAGACGCCGGCTGTGATTATCCGCGTATCACTGGTGGCTACAAAGCCATGCGCCGTTTTTTAATTGATACGCAAGAGCAGATTATTACTGACAGTCAGTTCTGTATTGTCGCTGGACATACCGGCTGTGCTAAAACCGATCTACTCAATAGTTTGGACAACAGTGTTGATTTAGAAGGCTTGGCGCATCACCGTGGCAGCTCCTTCGGTAATCGACCTGCTGGACAGCCCTCGCAAATTGATTTTGAAAATAAGCTGGCAATTGCCTTGTTACGTCAGCATCACGCCCGTCCTCAGCAGCGTATTTTATTAGAAGATGAAAGTAAGCTAATCGGTCGTTGTGCGTTGCCATTGCAGTTGCGTGAGCGTATGGCTAAAGCTCCTGTCATTATTGTAACGGCAAGCTTAGAGCAGCGTGTCGAGCATAGTTTTCGTAATTATATCTTGCATAAATTACAGGAATGGCAACAGGTTGAAGGTGCTGAAGCAGGTTTTATAGCCTTTAGTGCCGACTTAAGTCGTTCATTAGAGAAAATACAAAAACGTTTAGGCGGTGCTTTGTATAAGCAAATTAATGACATTCTGCAGCAAGCCTTGCTTGAGCAACAGCAAGGGGATAACAGTCTGCATCGTGAATGGATTAAAATGATGCTGAGCCAGTATTACGATCCTATGTATGAATATCAGCTACTGCACAAAACAGTAGCCACTGAATTTAGCGGTACTGCAGAACAAGTACGTGAGTACTTAATTCAATCAGCCAGTGCAGTTTAAAAGGACTTAGCAAATATAGAGATGTTGTATCTTGGTTTTTAAGGCCTGCTGATAGGGATTGTAGTAGGCCTTGAACAAGGTGCTGGTTGAGTCTGCGCAGAGAATTATGACTAGCGTCAGCCAGAACAGCGGTTGATGTGAGGTGAAATAGTAAAAACTCGCATCTACGGGTTGCGCGTTATGATGGCCTGCGCTAGTGTTAACAAATATTTCAAACCATCCCAAGGGATCCGCTCGTGGTTGTTGATCACAAACTATTGATAGGC
>LFRM01265495.1_pt5 | contig 15388 bp, 12 predicted proteins | sample 618341 | NCBI WGS metagenome assembly LFRM01 (sample SAMN03654438, study PRJNA283298) | anaerobic digester metagenome | isolation source: pool of bioreactors CSTR01a, CSTR02a, and CSTR03a thermophilic anaerobic... | place: Denmark: Kgs. Lyngby | collected 2014-05-21 | reverse complement strand
TAAACCTGAGCGAATACAAGCTCCCGGACGCGGTGGTGAAGAGGATGAAAGCCAACGCGGAAGAGGGATACACGATAACCCTTTATGACCCGGAAAAACATTACGGGTTCGACGAGCTATTTGACGCTTTGAAAAACGAGGATTGGCGCCGACAAATCGGCGATAACCTGAAAAAAGAAAAACCGGCGCCGGTAATTATCGCGCAAAAAGACGGCGAAATATTGGGTTTTACCGGCCCCTTGGCGACGATGCCGTCAGGAAGGGCGTTTCTCGCCGGTCTCGGCGTGCACCCGAAGGCGCAAAGACGGGGACTGGGCAAAGCGCTGTTCTGCATGCTTTGCGAGGAATCGAAAAATAACGGCGCGAAATTTATGACCCTGCACACGGGCGCCGCTAACCCGGCCCGCGAAATTTATCTTTACGCCGGAATGCGCGTCGTTCAGTCGTTTGCAATCATGAGAAAGGAATTGGTAAAATGAGCAAAACGATTATGGCCATCGGCGGTCATGTCGGCGACATGGAACTTACGACCGGGTGCGTGCTCGCCCATCAGGCGCTTAAAGGCGATAAAATCGTTACCATGGCCCTTACCGCCGGGGAAAGGGGGAACCCCAAAGACGTCCCGGTAAGCGAGTATCGCAAGCAGAAAGTCCGCGAGGCGGAAGAGTTCGCGCGGATGCTTAAAGGCGAGGCGATAGTTTTCGATTATCCGGACGGCGAGTTGCCCGATAACGAGAAGGTCCGTTTCGAGGTCGCCGCCGCGATTAGGAAATACCGGCCCAACATTATTTTCACCCATTGGAAAAACAGCATGCACAAGGATCATGCCAATTGCCATAAAATCGTTGTTGACGCCGCGTTTTTGGCTGCTGTCTACGACGGCGATAAGCTTGAGGGAGAGAAAGCCTGGGCGCCGGTTTATTTCGCTGAGAATTGGGAAGACCGGGAAGGCTTTGACCCTTATATTTACGTTAACTGCGGCGACGGGTACGAACTATGGACCGAGGCGATAAAGAAACATTGGTTCATCATGAACAGCCCGTCCTTCCGTTATTACGATTATTACACGCACCTGACTTATGTCAGGGGATGCCTGGCGAAATATAAGCACGCGCAATGCTTTAATGTTTTCGGTTATCAGAAATTCACGAAAATGGAATTGTAAAAATGAAACCGGCTAAATTGAAAAAGGGGGATGCGATAGGTATTATTTGTCCCGCTTTTTCTATTTCAACCCGTTCGCCGCGGATTCCCGCGCTGGAAGAATATTTAAACGAGCTCGGGCTTTCGGTTCGCTACGGGAAGAGTCTCGGGGCGGCTTACGGTTATTTGGCGGGCGACGATGATCTTAGGGCTCGGGACTTGGAAGATATGTTCGAGGATGAAAGTATCGCCGCGATCATTTGCATGCTGGGCGGGTACGGCTCGAGCCGGATTGTTGATAAACTCAATTACCGCCTAATCGCTTCGCGACCGAAACTTTTTGTCGGGTTTAGCGATATTACGGTATTATTAAACGCGATATATCGATACGCCGGCATCCCAACCGCGCACGGGGCGCTCGGCGTGTATCTTGGAAATCCCGGTTTTGACGAGTTTTCCCGTCGCGATTTTGAAGCGTTATTGTTTCAAAATCAAAAGGGACGGGTTCTGAAAAATCCTTACGATGACGCCGAAACGATCGTTGGCGGCGCGGCCCGGGGCATTCTTATCGGCGGGAACTTGAGTTTGGTTGCCGCTATGGAAGGAACCCCGTACGAAGTTGATTTTACCGATAAAATCGTGTTCTTGGAGGATGTTGACGAGAAACCGTATCGCATCGATCGTTACTTATCGACATTAAGGCTTTCCGGTAAATTGGCAAAAGCCAAGGGTTTTGTCTTTGGCTCGTTCAGTAATTGTGACGATGCCGCCTCGACATGGCAATGTCGCGACATCGTTGAACAATACATGAAATCTTGTGGGAAACCGGCGATCTATAATTTTAGTTCCGGTCATTCTTTCCCGTTCATCAATCTTCCGATTGGAATTGAAGTCGAATTTGACGCTAATGCGAAAACTTTGTTGTTGCTTGAGGAACTATACCAATAGCCTTTTGTTTTAAATTGCGCGAAAGGAGGAAGCGTGTCGGCTGCTAAACGCTTAAACTTATATGAAACCGATTAGAAGATTTAATAAAGAAGGGAATGTCACATATTTTCGCAGCGATCGGGAAATTCTCGCGCCGGCGGAATATGTTGAAAAAGAGAAGGAGACTCGGGGGGTATGGTTTTCTACCGTGGCCAATATCGATTTGCCGCTTTTAGAAACGATCGAAAGTTATCAACAGTTTTTATTGTCGGTAATCGATAAAGTCAAGGAATATAATCTAAACACGATTGTATTCCAGGTCAGGCCGTGCAATGACGCTTTATACCAATCGGATTTGAACCCGTGGAGCGAGTTTATAACGGGCAAACAAGGCGCATACCCGGGGTTCGACGTTTTCGGCTGGTTTGTCGAGAAGGCGACGGAGGCCGGCGTCGAAGTTCATGCCTGGCTAAATCCTTATCGGGTTACGAACCGGAAGTTGGCCGATTTAGAGATGTCGAAGAAGGAGTTTTTAAACACCCTTGCCGAGAATAATTTCGCCCGTTTGCGTCCGGATTTGGTGATTGAGACGGTTCAAAGCAAACTCATTCTTGACCCGTCGAGCGAAGAGGTCCGGGAATTCGTGTCGGAAAGCGCGTTGGAAATCGCCCGGAAATACAACGTGAAGGCTATTCATATGGATGATTATTTTTATCCTTACGAAGCCATCGTTGACGAGCGGGAAAACGAGAAGTTTGCCGCTTCCGGCTTTGAAAGTCTCGGCGATTACCGCCGCGACAATATCAACCGTCTGATAGAAAAGATTGCCGACAAACTGAAGACATTGCCGCGAAAAGTCGAGTTCGGGATTAGCCCCTTCGGTATTTATCGCACCAACAGCAAATGGTTTGACGTCGTCAACGAGTCGGCGTGGGATAAAGGCTCGGATAATCATCACACTTGCTTTACCTGCTACGCCGGTCTTTACGCCGATATCTATCATTGGATGAAGAAGGGCTGGATTGATTACGTCGTCCCGCAAAACTATTTCGAGTTTGATAACTGGCGGACAACCGAAGACGGAACGACCTATGAGGTCGTCAAATACGCCGATCTTGCCAAATGGTGGGCGGGCATCGCCGCCGAGACCGGAACTAAACTATATATGGGACAAGGGTTATATCGTTATCGCGACGAAGGGAATTGGAGCAATCCCGACGAAATTATCAACCAGCTTCGATATAATCAAAATTATCCCAACATAAAAGGAACGATTTTCTTCACCTATAAACATCTGCATATTGAGGACATCTCGTCGCTTGTTGAGGCGAGGAAAAGACTAAAGCGTTTATGGACCAAACCGGCCCAACCAATCTAAGAGGCTGAATTTTCATCAGCCTTTTTGTTTTTGCGGGCTGCTTCTTTCATAAGGTCGCCGGGGAGACGGCCCGGCGGCCTACTAGAAATTGGGTAACAAATATTTAATTACACCTTGAAAAAAAGCGATTTTTATAATATAATAACACATAGGAAACAGAGGAGATCCATGGTTTTGACCGGGAAATGAGGAGAATCTATGTATAAAATTTATCCCCACGTAAAGAAGATGAATTTTACAAGCAATATCTATTATATTTTGCCTGATAAATTCATCATTTTTTTTAATTGGAAAATGGTAAACGTTTTTAATAGGCTATCCGCCTCCATAGATTGCGCTGAAGGGAACGCCGGCGACGCCGATATCTTGTTTTTGTCCGATCCGGAGCTTCCTGACGAGGCGTATCGGTTGGAAATCGGCGAGAAAAAGATTACCGTCCACTCCAAAAGTGAAAACGGAGCTTTTTACGCCGCCGTCACTTTGTTACAGCTTATAGAAGCGGCGCCCGGCCGCGTTAGGACCTTATTAATCGAGGATGAGCCGGATTTGAAAACGCGCGGGTTTATGATCGACATCAGCCGCGACAAAGTTCCCAAAGTGTCCACGGTCAAAAAAATTATCGACATTATGAGCGACTTGAAAATGAATCATTTGGAGCTTTATGTCGAGGGTTTCAGTTTCGGTTATCCTTCTTTTGAACGTTACTTGGAGGATGACGGGTATATCTCAGTCGAGGAATACCGGGAACTCGAAGAATACGCCCGCGACCGGTTTGTTGATTTGGTTCCGAATCAAAACGGGTTTGGCCATATGACAAAATGGTTGGAAAAAGAGGAATTTAAGGATTTGGCCGAAATGCCGGAGGGCATATTCCTTTGGGGGAGGATGCGAAAGCCAAGCACGCTAAACCCGCTCGACGAAGGGTCTTTGGAGCTTATCAAAAAATTATACAAAGATATGCTTTCGATTTCTTCCTCAAAATATTTCAACATGAATTTTGACGAGCCTTTCGAGTTGGGAAAAGGCAAGTCGAAGGAAGAATGCGAGCGCATAGGTTTGGGGAACGTCTATATCGATTATGTTTTGAAAGCCTACGAGGAGATTAAAAAATATGACAAGATTCCGCTTATTTGGGGAGACGTATTGATTAATCATCCCGAGCTATTGCGCCGGCTTCCCGACGACATGATATTTGTCGATTGGGGGTACGACGCCAATTACCCGTTTTCGCGGAACTTGAAAAAACTTAAGGAATTAGGGATTAAATTCATGGCCGCTCCCGGCACGACCAGTTGGTGCAGTTTTGCCGGGAGGACGCAGGATTGGTGGGAAAACATCGCCAACGCGTGCGTTTACACGAAAATTTACGGCGGCGAGGGAATCCTGCTTACCGATTGGGGAGATTTCGGTCACCTGCAATTCCTTCCCGTCTCTTATCCGCCGCTGGTTTACGCCGCGATGATGAGTTGGCGCGTGGCGGAGGGGACATACTTAAGAATCCGAGATTATCTTAACCGCCGCGTATATCGCGACGGGAAAAACATTATGACCGACGCGGCGCTTGATTTGGGAAATTATTATCGTTACCTCAATGAGTATCGTTCCAACGGCACCGCCGCGTTCCATAATTTCATGTGGGCCGTGCACGCCGTCGGCGAGGACGATCCTTGCGAATATTATCATCAAAGAACGGCATCGCTCGTTCTCGACTATGATAAATATTTATTGCTGGACGCGTTTTTGACGGCGAAAGAAAAAGAGGTCGAGACGGCCTCGATGGAAGCGGAAGACGCTCATATTATCAAAGCCGAATACCTGCAGACGATCGCCTTTTTAAGAAATATTCTTGTTCTCAATATAGCTTATAACAAGAACATTAATTTGAAAACACGGATGGATTTGCTCGCGGCCGTTATCGCCGGCCGAGAAAGTTTCCTTGACGAGCAAAAAAGATTGTGGCTTGAGCGGAATAAATCGGGAGGGCTGGCGAGCAGCATCTCATACATAGAAAAATTCTATCGTTTTCTTGAAGCGACACTAAATTATATAAGAGGTGGAGAAAATGAAGGGTAAATTTAAAATCGACATAAAAATGATCAAAAGAGGAGTGGGGCTTTTTCTTTTGGTCGCCTTGTTAACGGTGTTTGCCGTTGTAATCATTCAAAGTTTTAACCCCAATCACGCTTATTCGCAATCAATTGCGCCAAACGTGCTTATACCGGATGGCAGCTATAAAGATTTTCTGAAATTACGGCAAGGGTTGCCTGCGGACGCATTGGACGATTATGAATTGAGTTTTGACGAATTACGCAACCGCGGTATGTTGCCGCAACTTGAAAATGACATTATCATTTCCGGAACGTCCGCGGTGGCGAGCGACAACTCCGACGGTTTTGGCGTTGTGACAATCAAGGATAACGCGGGCCAAGAGGTCGACGCTTATTTAACCACCGAGCGCGGATTTGCCACCTGGACGATACCGAATATCCCTGAAGAGGGGTTGTATCGTGTTTACGTGGATTATTTCCCGTATAAGCAAGGCGGCGCGACCATCGAAAGAAAAATTATCGTCAATGAAAACATTGACACCAACACATCTCTCGAGTACCCGCTGCAGTATGAGGATTTAATCAATATCAAATTCCCGCGTTATTGGAAGGACGAGGGAGAGATTATTCAGGACATCGGCGGAAACGACATGAAACCGCGCCAAGTGGAAGTTGATAATATTTCCCGCAGGGAATATATCCGCGACCACGCCGGTTATGTTGTCGAGCCGTATTTGCTTTATTTCAAACAAGGGGAAAACACGATAACCTTCGAATCGATCCGCGAGTCGATGGCAATCGTCTCGATCGGCATAACGTCATACAAGCCGCTTCAGACGTATCAGGAGTATCGCGATCATTACGCGCTGTTAGGTTATAACGACATCGCGAGTCTTGAAGAGCCGATTAGAATCGAGGGGGAGGACGCGACCGAAAGAACGGCGCCGACCCTTTACGCGATATCCGACCGGACCGACCCGAAGAACGTCCCAGTGCACCCGGTAAAGATGAAACTTAACGCCATCGGCGGCAGCAAGTGGTCAACGCCGGGAGACGCCATCACCTGGGAAATCGACATGACCGACTGCGAGTCGGGATTGTACTACATAACTTTCCGTTCGCGGCAAGACACGTCGCGCGGGCTTTTCTCCACCCGGCGCGTCTATATTAACGGTGAAATTCCTTTTATCGAGGCGAACAGCGCGCGATTCGCTTACAGCAGCGATTTTAGAAACGTGACGCTTGGAACCTCCGACGAGCCGTTTGCCTTTTATCTTGAAGGCGGGAAAGTCAACACGATAACATTGGAAGCGACTCTCGGCGATTACAGCGAGCAAATTGACAAGGTGCAAAGAGTCGTCGACAGGTTGAATAATCTATATATTCGGATAATCGCCATCACGACCGTTAACCCCGACCCGTATCAAGAATATTACTTGTACGGCGAAAACGCCAGGGTCGAAGGCACGTTAGAAACCATTAAGGAATCGGCGGAAGCCTTGGAGGAAGTATCCAGAAGAATTACGGAGATCTCCGGCGAAAAGAGCGACAAGGTTGCCGTCATTGACAAGATGGCGATTCAGTTAAGAAAAATGCATAAAAAACCGCGGACCATCCAGCAGCGTCTGAATGATTTCGCCAAAAACCTTTCGGCGCTCGGCACTTGGATCAGCGATATCAAAGAGCAGTCGCTTACGGTTGAATGTTTGTGGATTCACACTTCCATGCAACAATTGCCGAAAGCGAGATCAAATTTTTTCGCTAAGACTTGGTTTGATATTAGAGCATTTTTCCTCTCTTTCAGTTTTGATTACGAGTTAGTCGGTAAACTTCCGTCTATTGACAGCGATAAGAGCATTGAAGTCTGGTTTCTGACCAGCGCCGTCGCCGGTCGGGAACAAGCAAACGCTATTAACACGTTGCTTGCCAACACGTTTACCGAGCAATACGGAGTTAACGTCGACTTGAAAGTCGTCGCCCCGTCGGTTTTGCTTTCCGCGACGCTAGCGGGGATAGGTCCCGACGTCGCCATTAACGTCGATAACGGTTTGCCGGTTAACTATGCGATGCGTAAAGCGGTTAAGGATATTTCCGGGTTCCCCGAATTCTACGAAGTAACCGGTATTTGTTCCGCGAAGAACGCGGCGGACGGCTTATGCGATCCCAATGTCGATTACAACGAGGGGAGGATGGATGATCCCGACGCCCAGTACTTATTCTTCGAAAGCGCGATGGTCCCCTACGAATACGACGGCGGCTATTACGCGCTTCCCAATACCCAGTCGTTCCTCGTGACGTTTTACCGAAAAGACATATTCGAGGATCGAGGCTGGCTGGTGCCGGAAACATGGGACGACGTCACGGCCTTGGTGACCGAGCTGTCAATATCTAACCTAAGGTTCTATTTGCCGATTTCGCCCGTGGGCGCGTCATCCTACGTTAACCCCGGTTTCGCCACAATGCTGTATCAGCGCGGCGGGTCGTTCTATCGGAACGGCAACCGCGAGTCGAACTTCGATACGGAAGAAGCAATGCAGGCTTTTGAATTATGGTGCCGGTATTACACGGATTACGGGTTCTCGCTTCTGGTAACGAACTTCGAGAACCGTTTCCGAACCGGGGAGATGCCGATCGGCATCGCCGGATACGAATTGTTTAACAGATTAACTGTTTTCGCTCCGGAAATAGCCGGTAAGTGGTCGTTCGCTCCTCTGCCGGGAATTTATCAAGATGACGGCAAAATCAATAACCGCGGCGCCACCTCCGGGTCGGCCGTGGTAATGTTGCAACAGGATGGGAGAGAGCAGGATTACGAAGCGGCATGGGATTTCATGCGTTGGTGGGTGTCTAAAGATATTCAAACAAGTTACGCGCGGGAGTTGGAATCGATTCTCGGAGCCGCGGCCCGGCATAATACCGCGAACGTCTTGGCGTTCCAAAATCTTGCCTGGACGCGCGATGAAAGGGAAGTCCTGATTGAACAATGGAGTAAAAGCGTCGGCGTTCCGGAAGTCCCCGGCGGATATTATACCGGCAGGAACTTGGAGAATGCTTTCCGCGAGGTCGTAAATACCGACAGTAACCCGCGGGAAACGCTGCAGGACTATATAACCCTGATAAACAATGAGATTACCAAAAAACGAAAAGAATTTGGATTGGATTAGAGGAAGGCCATGGAAAAAGCACAAGTACAAAACACAACGACAGTTCCGGCTTCTTCGAAAAGAATGGGGAAATTACGGAGATGGTGGCGCGAGAAATCGATTCAAATTGATCAATGGAGCCGGAAAAAGCCATTCCGCCGAAAAATGTACCTCAACCGTTCGTTATATCTCATGATGGTGCCGTATTTACTGTTGTTCTCGTTATTTACGGTAGTCCCGGTTGTCATGAGTTTCGCGCTCGGTTTCACCTACTTCAACATTCTTGAAACGCCGAAATGGGTGGGCTGGAATAACTATTTGGATTTGTTTTTGAACGACCCGATTTTCATTATCGCCGTTAAAAACACTTTGATTATAGCCCTGATAACCGGGCCGATAGGGTACATGTTATCGTTCGTCGTCGCCTGGCTTATTAACGAATTGCCCCGCTATCTGCGGTCTATCATCACTTTGGTTTTCTACGCGCCGTCAATAGCGGGCGGGGCGATAACGATTTGGTCGCTGATATTTGCGAGCGATATCTACGGTTACGCCAACGCTTATTTAATCGAATGGGGAATAATCAGCGAACCGATCACATGGCTACAAAACGCGAAATATATCTTGCCGATTGTTATTATCGTGCAGTTATGGATGAGTTTGGGCGTTAATTTCTTGGCGATGATCGCCGGCTTAAAAGGTATTAACCGCGAGTACTATGAAGCGGGCGCCGTGGACGGCATCAGGAACCGCTGGCAGGAACTTTGGTATATTACCTTGCCGAACATGAAATCGATTCTTATCTTTTCGGCGGTTATCCAGATTGCCGGCTCCCTGAACGTCGGGGCGGTCACGACGGCGTTGGCCGGGTTCCCCTCCGTACAGTACGCGGGACACACGATTGTCAATCACTTGCAGGACTACGGCCACATCCGTTTTGAGATGGGTTACGCATCGGCGATCGCGACGGTCATGTTCCTGGCGGCAATCTTACTTAACAAACTCATTAGAAGAATAATCAGAAAGGTGGGAACGTAATGGCGAAGCGGAAACTCACTTACGAAGAAAAAATACAGGAAAAATTAAGGAAACAAGAAGAAAAAAGAATGCGGCGCAATGAACGCAAAGCGCGTTCGATTGATTCGCGGCCGTTCGCCGAGATATCTTCTTTTAAGATAATGATTAAATCCAGGCGGAGAAAAAGAGTTAACCGCTCGCGCGCCGGCGATATCATATTGTTTATCGTTTTGGGTTTCGCGGGAATCCTAAGCGTCCTGCCCCTGGTTTTGATCGTCAGCAACGCGTTCAAGCCTTTGGACGAAATCTTCTTATACCCGCCGAACTTCATTGTTCGCAATCCCACCCTTAATAACTTCCGCGATTTGGGCATCGTGCTCGCGACCTCGTTGGTCCCGTTCTCCCGGTATTTCTTCAACACCGTGATGATAACGATTATCGGGACGGTGGGTCACTTGATTATCGCGTCAATGTGCGCTTACCCGCTTGCGAAGTATAAATTGCCCGGGAATAAATTTATCCTTACTCTGATTACTTATTCGTTGATGTTCCCGGCGGCGGTCACCGCTATTCCGCACTTCCTGATTCTCAATTGGTTCGGCTTGATCAACACGCATTGGTCGATAATCTTGCCGGTTATCGCCTCGTCCTTGGGACTTTATTTGATGCGGCAAACGATGGTTAATGTCCCGACCAGTCTCTTGGAATCGGCGAAACTAGACGGGGCGGGCGAGTTTACGATTTATCGAAAAATCGTTATGCCGCTAGTTAAGCCGGCGTCGATTACCTTAATAATTCTTAATTTCCGCAGCCTATGGGGCGCCGAGGGCGCGGTCACGATTTTCAGCGAACAAAAGAAAATGTTAAGTTACGCTTTAAGTCAGATCGCCACCGCCGGGCCCGCGCGCCAAGGAACCTTGGCGGCCGTCAGTTTGATAATGATTACCGTTCCTATCATTATGTTTATTGTTTCCCAAAACCATATGATCGACACGATGGCTCATTCGGGAATGAAATAGGAGGTAATGATGAAAAAATACTATAAAATAATGATCGCGTCGCTTTTGTTATTATTATCGATTACCTTCGTCCCCGCCAAAGCGGCCGTCGGTTACAATTATTCTCATGACGGGCGGTTGATTTATTCCACCGTCGGTCTTTCGGTTACCGCCGACGGCATTTTCACGGTTATTAGCGACCGCTGGACCAATGAAGCGGGCGACAAGGTAGAATCGGAAGAATTTAAAAGCCCGTCTGATCTGTATCTGTTTACCGAGAAAAACGGCGAGGATGTTATCTATATCGTTGATTCCGGAAGCAACATCCTTTATGTTTTCGACGGCGACGTGAACTTCAAATATAAACTGAGAAGTTTCGAAATAAGACCCGAGGATTTCCTGAACAAAGAGGAAATGCTTTCGAAAATAAAAACTCGGCAGGGAACGGGATCCGATGCGAAATCGATTAGTTTTGCCGAGTATTTAAGGACACAAAAGGAAAATAAACGGATTGAGGATTTTCTTGAAGTCGCCGATAAGGCGTATGAAGATCGCGAGGAGCACGAAAAATTTTACATAAATTGTTTCGAGCTCTCGGGGGTTTATCGTTCCCTGCGTCCAAAACTTGACGATAAAGGGAAACCGGTCAAAGACGAAGAAGGATATCCGGTCATGGATGACTTGATATACCTTTGCGATAAGAAAAACAACCAAATCGTAATCGTTGACGCCAATAATTATCGCGTGGTGCAGGTCGTGCCTGCTCCGGAAACGATTAATTTCTCCGGGAAGACCTTCCTGCCGAGAAAACTCGCTACCGACGCGAAAGGCAGGATATACGTCATATCGGAAGGCGTCTACGAAGGCATCATGATGTTCTGGCCGGACGGCAAGTTCAGCAGTTTTATAGGCGTCAATTACGTTAAGCTTTCTTTCTGGCAAATATTCTGGCGTCGTTTGATGACCGAAGAGCAAATCCGCCGCCAGCATACAATCGTCAACACCACGCACACCAGTTTGGCGATTAAAAACCAATTTATTTACACGACGTCGCGGGCAATCGACGATGTCGACGACTCGCGGATGATTAAACGTCTTAACGCCGAGGGCAAGGACGTTCTGACTCGGAACGGTTATCACGATCCGAAAGGCGACTTGCTTTACGCGAGAACCGGAGTTGATCAAAACTTACTCGGGCCCTCCCGCTTTTCCGCGATTACCGTTAACGATTACGGCGTCTACACGGTAGCCGATGAAAAAACGGGCCGCTTGTTCACATATGACGACGAGGGATATCTCCTTTACATTTCCGGCGGCCGCGGTAACGAATTCCGCGACTTAAACAATCCCGTGGCTATTTGCTATCAAGGCGATAATATCATCGCTTTGGATGCCAGCAGTAAGGCGGTATTGCGATTTGTCCCGACGGATATCGCCCTCGTGATCAATAAGGCGGTTAAATATCATTACGAGGGTAATTTGGTCGCTTCCTCGGAAGAGTGGAAAAATGTAATCGCCAAGAACCCCAACTACGAATACGCCTATATTGGGATCGGCAAGTCGCTGCTAAACGAGAAGCGTTATCAGGAAGCGATGAGTTATTTTAAAACCGGTCACGACGTGAAGTATTATTCAAAGGCTTATAAATTATACCGCGATCAAGTGGTTGGGAAATATTTTACCCCGGTTTTCACCGTGGGCGCGGTATTAATCGTGGCATTAGTCGCCTATCAGACTTATCGCAATATCCGGTACAAAGACAAGGATGAGGAAACCGGAGAAGGAGACGAATAATGAATGAAACAGTAGCTGTGGAGAAAAAAAGTTTTGGGGAGAGAGTGAAAAGCTTTTTCCGCTTCGTCTACGAAGAAGGCATTAAATTCCCCGCTTATATTCTCGTTCACCCAATCAAAGGGTTCGACATTTTTAAGCGCGAGAAGAGGGGGAAAATGTCGATAGCCATCGCCTTCCTGTTAATACTTTGCTTTGTTCAGATTTTGGAAGCGCAATATTCCGGCTATATCGTGAATCCCCGCAATGTCAACGAAATCAACTCGGCGATGGAGATTTCCTATATCGTCGTCCCGTTGTTGGTATTTACCGTAGCAAATTGGAGCGCGACGTCCTTTTTGGACGGCAAAGGGAAGATGAACGAGATTTTCATGATGGTATGTTACTCGTTTTTCCCATTGATATTTGCGAAAGTGTTCGGAATTATCGTCTCCAACGTCATTTACCAGGCGGAGACGGGTCTGTACGTTCTCGTCTTGGGCTTTGGTTCTTTCCTGATGCTCTATATGGTATTTTTCGGTTTGATCTCGATTCACGAATACGGCTTGCTAAGATGCCTGGCTTCGCTTTTGTTGACGCTATTGGCTGTCTTGATTATCGCTTTCACGGCCGTTTTGGCATATGATTTGTTCCAGAAAATTTACGGTTTCGTATATACCATTTACCGTGAAATAACGCTAAGGTATATATAGGGAGGAGCAAAGATGAAGTTTTTAAGACTAAAATATATAATAGCTTTCGCTTTGGTTATAACGGTCGGCATTTTTGCGTTGATGTATTTCGTCGGCGGGCTTGAAGCCCGGGCGATAGACAGCGATAATTTGCCGTTTAGCCTCGAGGGCTATGTCGATTATTCCGACTATAGCGAGGAAGGGAAAAAATTCGTGCCGTTTGAAACCGAAGCGGAAAAACAAGCCTTGATCGACGGCGTTGACCCGGCGACCTACGTCATCGGGGACGGCTACGTTGAATTTCATCTCAAGCAAGAGCGGATCGTTGCTCAAAACGATATATACACGATGTTTTTCAACGAGCATACCACGACCGTGTCGGTTGTCGTAAATAAAACTTGCGACGCGCCGAACGGGAAGACCTTTGAAGGGTTCGACAACTACGATAAATCGACTTGCGGGATTATTTACGACTCCGCAAGCACCGTCGAGCAAGATCCTTCCAACATCAGGTCCAATCTTCTGNNTGACTTATATCGGTTCGAACGGAAAAGAGAGCACGCCGCCCTACAACACGATCGATCACAGCGTTTTCTATGAGAACCAGTTAAAGGGTATCAAGGAAAGGCATTACTCGGTTAAATATTTGGAAGACGGCGTCGAGGTTCTATATGATATCGGAAACTTTATGATGATCAACAGCTTTTTCCCCAAAAAATTTGACAGGGAAAAACTTCTGGATTACTTCGTCGGCAACACCTACTTCGTCGTGACCTTAGTTGACATAACGTTACCCGACGGCACCAGAGCAAAACAGATGAAATACAACGGCGCCGCCGTAACGTGGTCCAAAGAAGTCGCCGATTATATCGAAGAAAATGGGTTGGGCGTAGTGAGCCCGGTGCACTCTTTTCAGAACGCGCCGGTGGACGAGGAAGGCAACGAGCTTCCGGTTAAATGGAATATATCCGGACTTTTGGAAACCGACGAAGAAGGACGCCCGCTGAACAAATTAAAACTTAAAATGGGCGTTGATTATAACTCTGTCGATTACGGAGAGCCGGGAGCTTCCCCGATCATCGTAAACCCTTTCGCTCACTCTTATATATTCAATGAATATTTGAACAGTACTTGTTATTTTCCCGTAAGCAAGTTAAAGTTGGAAGACGGCACGGAGGAGACTTACAGTTCTGATTGGAGCGGCAATTACAGTAATAATTCTCCTTATTTTGAGTTAAAGCAAACCGGAACGCTAAAACTAAACCAGTTATACGACATTTGGTATCGCAAGCATACCGATGACAACCCGAATTGGTTTTATTACAGGCTGTCCGAAAAAACCGATGAATTCGGGAAAAAATCTTTTGTTCCCGAGTATGTTTATTATGATGAAAATCCGTACGACGACATCGAGCCCGGCTATTTTAAAATGGGCGGGTTCCATAAGCGCGACGAGAACGGGAAGTTTTTATACGACGAAAATGGCGAGCCGATTCAGGAACTTTTCAGCATAGAAGATGCTCAAATTCAGAACGAGATTTTCGGCGAATCGGCCGAAGTTTATCCGCCGGTTTTCCGCGTCGCGATGCGTTTTACCCTGAACGAAGCGGGAATGGACGTCGCGATTCTCGACGACTCGATAATCGAGGGGAAGGGCGCGGACTATAAGGAAAACGGCGAGTCAACCATCTATTCGCACAACGCGAAACTGGGCAGTCTCGATATTATGCCCAACTTTACGACAAATAACGATTTGAACAGCGAGGGCTATATTATCTTGCCGGACGGCAGCGGGGCGATTATGCAATTTAACAGCCCCAAAAGCCCGCTTAATTACCAGGCTCAATTCAAAGAGTTTTACGGCGCCGATAAGACATTTACCCGCTCAACCCCTCAGCAGACGGATAATAATAAAAACTTTATGCTGAACATGTACGGTTTTCTTGATAAAACCGCGGGTAAAGGAGTGTTGGCGATCGTCGATCGCGGCGCCAGCCAGGCCGCGGTTTATGCCGACTTTAAGCGAGCGGAAAGCCAATACTTGGCGCAAACGCAAAATACAGTCTATTTCCGCGTCAAATACCGGGAAAAGGAAACTGTCTCCATCGGCACGTGGGCTAGACCATATACAAAATGGTCGACGACGCGAAGCCAGACCGACTTTATCTTCAAGTTCGTCTTCTTGGAATACGATGAATTTGTCGACGATGACGGCAGGATCGATTATGTTAAGTTAGCCGAAAAATACCGCGATTACCTTATTGATAAATAC